>Ga0233443_1000137_pt1 | contig 89902 bp, 79 predicted proteins | sample SI_123_September_2_FD_182784 | JGI IMG/M metagenome (GOLD analysis project Ga0233443, IMG submission 182784) | Seawater microbial communities from Saanich Inlet, British Columbia, Canada - SI_123_September2016_200_MG | ecosystem: Environmental > Aquatic > Marine > Inlet | place: Canada: British...
CGACTTTTACGCCGGATATTTACTGTTGGAGCGGACGATGCTCGTCCACTCCAATGGGCGAAACTCTACAGAGTTCTGTGTTGGACTCCGCTTCGCTCGTCCAACACCCACTCCATCAGTCATTCGTTCAATCAAAACTTGGGTTTATCTCACGAATACAGGTAAGTTTAGTCCATTAAGACCAATTATAATGAAAAGGAAAATACAATGATAGTCAGAATAATAATTTTAATCAATGTCTTACTAACAATCGCTATTTCTCAAAACCAAATCTATAAACTGCAATATATCTCCCCCGATTATTTGATTGAATTATTAGGATTAGAAATGAAATCCAATCGAGGATATTTTTATGATAATGGGAAAGAGTCTATATTTCTTCATGTCAACCCATCAAATAATCAACTGAAAATTTCAGGATCAAATGAAGGCAGAGATGAAATATTGGAATTAGTCAAATTTTATGATGTTCCCCCAAAACAAATTATCATCGAAGTAAAAATGATTGAAATCAATAATCAGCAACTTGACGATATTGGAATGGATTGGCAAAATTTATTAGAAAAATTAAGTTTTAATGTGTCTTTAGATGCTTATAAAACAATTGACGATAGAGAAACTGAAAGAATCAATAATGGTTCGAAAGATGAAACAGCTTACACAACAAAAAGAAGTGCTCTTACTTCAAGATTATCATTTTCTAGTTTAGCCTTATCAGATTTATTGGATATTTTAAGTCAAAAAGAAATTGGAAAGGTCATCAATTCTCCTCGAATTGTAACAACTAATAACCAATTAGGAAGTATTTTAGATGGTGAGCATCTCACTTATGTAACACGATACTCTAGTTATTCCAATCTCTATGAAACAGAAGAATTAAATTCGGGTCTATCTCTTGAAGTGACTCCATCAATGGGTGATAAAGGATTTATTACTTTAGATATTCAAGCAAAATACACGTACATAAGCGGAACCATTTCCGGCAGTCCTGTTGAAAAAGGACAAATTCTAAAAAGTCGTGTGATTGTTAAAAACGAGGAACCGTTCTTAATGGGTTCATTTAAAAAAGTTGGTAGCCAGACCATTAAAAGAAAAATTCCAATACTTGGTACAGTTTTACCTTATTTATTCTCAAAGAAAATTGAAATTGAAATTGAAAAAAATATATTAGTCATTCTAACTCCATACGTAATTGATTTGGAAGGTTCAGAAGTACCGAATATTAAATAAATTGTTCTAACCCTTACTCCACCCCCAAATTTCTTCGGGACAGGCGGACGGCTAAAGGTTGATTTCTAATATTACTTAAAGAAAAAATAAATGCCAAACCATAATATAAATATTCATTACAACATAGTTGGTAATGGTGAACCTATTCTTTTTCTCCATGGACTTGGCTCTCAAGGTATAGATTGGGAACCACAGGCTAACTATTTAAAATCCAATTATAAATGTATTCTCCCCGATTTGCGTGGACACGGCAAATCTGATAAACCAAAAGGAGAATATTCCATTAGGCAAATGGCTGATGATATTAGTTTATTAATGAAGTCATTAGATTGTCCGCAATTCCACGTTGTTGGCATTTCTATGGGAGGTGCTGTGGCCTTCCAAATGGCCATTCGTGATCCAGAAACTATCAAGAGCATGGTTATTATTAATTCTATCTCCGATTGGCGTATGAAGACCCTTGGTGAAAAATTTAAACTAGGCCAGAGAAAACTAATTGTTAGACTCTTAGGTATGCGTAAAATGGGTGAAGTATTGGCAGGACGCCTTTTGCCAAAACCTGAACATGAATCTTTACGATTAAACTTTATTGATAAATGGGCAAAAAATGATACAAATGCTTATTTGAATAGCCTAAATGCTTTAGTGAATTGGTCCTTAACTCCAGAAGAATTGAATTCTATCAAAATACCGACTTTATTGATAGCGTCAGATTTAGATTATGCACCTGTAGAAAAAAAAGAAAAAATTGTATCTCAAATGCCTTGTGCTGAACTTAAAATTATTACAGATGCTCGTCATGGCGTTACCATCGAACATCCAAAACAAGTTAATACTTTACTAGAATCATTTTTTGAGAAGATTAACTCTTCCGTTTCTTTATCATCAGTTTTGCCACCTTTATAATTTCCATTGCGATCTTTAATGGAATCATTGTTTCCCCGTTTATCACTTCGGGTGTTAGTTTTGAAATGCTTTCAGGTCCATCAAAATTTTGAAGCAATTTAGATAGTCTTTTTTTACCCATTCCAGGAATATCAGAAAAAACGGACAAAACCATATCTTTATTTCGTTTTTGCCTTTGAAATGTAATGGCAAAGCGATGTGCTTCGTCTCGAATTCTTCGAAGTAAAATGAGTCCCGGACTTTGTTTATGTATAGATTGAGCTTCTGAATTCCCCGGAATAAATACTTCCTCCAGTCTTTTTGCCAATCCTACAATTGAAATATAATCTAAACCCAATTCTCTTAATGCAGAAACAGCCATACTTAACTGACCTTTTCCACCATCAATAAGAATTAAATCCGGTAACGGTTTATTTTCTTCCTTTACTCTCTTATATCTACGAAAAACAACTTCTCTCATGGACGCGAAATCATCAATTCCTGACACAGTTTTAATATTGAATTTTCGATAGTTTGTTTTTCTTGGCTTAGCATCAATAAAACAAACCATAGATGCGACAGTGTTGGTCCCGCCAAGATGAGAAATATCAAATGCTTCAATTCGTTTCGGTGGCACATCAAGGTTTAAATCTTCCTGAAGTTGAGCTAACATTTTAGGAACTTGTTCCTTCAATATTTTACGCTTTATAATCCACTCACCTAAAAGCAATTTTGCATTTTGCTCTGTAATTCTTAACTCTTTTGCCTTTTCACCCTTTTGTGGATATAAAAAATGAATTGCACCTTTTCGTTTTTCTTTCAACCATTGTATAAGTTCACTTTCATTTTCAGGCTTCAAACGAAAGGAAATTTCTTTGGGAATAAAATCGCTATCCATATAAAATCGAGAAATCACAGTCTGAAGTGTTGCACCATCATTTTCATCTAATCCTTGAAGCGATAGTTTTTCTCGACTGAATATTCGTCCATTCCGAATTCGTATAATTACAGCAACACCTAAATTATCTTCTCTAGCTAAAGCAACTACATCTCGTTCTTCAAAATCGGTAGCCACATGACTCTGTTTATCTTTAAATGATTTAATTGCACCTAATTGATCTCTATATATTGCAGCTTCTTCATATTTCTCTTTTTGAGACGATATTTTCATGAGATCTGAAATATGATTCTCAGTTGATATTGTTTTCCCTTTCATGAAATCTTCGATTCGATTGACCATTTCCTGATAATGCGCCTGAGAAACTAATCCTTCACATGGCCCTTCACATTTTTTAATATGGTAATCAAGACAAAGATTAACTTTTTTTTCTGCTACAATATTTTTGTCTAAATAAAAGCTACAACTTCTAATAGGAAAGACTTTATGAAGCGCTTTTAATGTCATGCGTAATCGACCAACATCCGTAAAAGGCCCATAATATTTTGAACCATCTTTAATAATTTTTCTAGTTAAAAGAATCTGCGGGTAAGGTTCTTTAGTGATTCGAATAAATGGATAAGTTTTATCATCTTTTAAATCAATATTATATTTTGGTCGATGGGTTTTTATTTGGTTCGCTTCCGTCATCAAAGCCTCAACTTCATTTCGAACAATTATCCATTCAATATTTGCGATATTCTTAACTAAAGAAATCGTTTTTGCTCGTTGGTGCTTTTTACTTTGGAAATAGGATCGAACCCGATTTCTAAGGTTTTTAGCTTTGCCAATATAAATTATTTTATCATTTGAATTAAAAAACTGATATACACCAGGATTTGTAGGAAGTTGTTTCAGCTTTTTTTGGACAGACGAATTCATAAGGTATATGAAATTATTTATAAGATTTAATCATGAAAAATTGACAATACATAGATAAAAAATTTGACGAGCTCAGTTCGACCTCACAAATTAGTCAATTAAGGCTTTTCAGCTAATTCCACCAAAACGCCACCCGTAGATTTCGGATGGATAAATACAACTTTAAACCCTTCTGCGCCTATTAAATATTTATCAGTTAAAACTTGGATATTATTTTCTTTAAGTTCTTTTATTGCATTAGTTATATCATCTACTTCAAAACATACATGATGAATTCCTGACCCTTTTTTATCTATGAATTTAGAAATTGGCGAATCAGGTTTTAAAGATTCCAAGAGTTCAACTTTACCCTTTTGGGTATCATATATATCGGTGGTCACACCTTGACTTTCTACGGTTTCTGTAGAGTGATGTTTAATATTTAATATATGATTCCAAAAAGGAGAATCGTTCGCTAAATCATTTACGGCAATGCCGATATGTTCTATTCCTAGTATTTTCATTTTTGTTTCAACATTGAATCCACAAATCTAATAATAATCATTTTATATTATATTGTCCGAGCTTGAATTTACGGTTAACCCTAATCCCGTTCCTTCAGGTAAAACTATTCTTCCATCTTTAATGCTTACACCGACATAAGGGTCGTTGTTTATTAATAAGTTTCCATCTAAATCAACTTTATCTACTTCTCCGGCCAATTGGGCTGCCGCACTAATGCCAACTGAAGATTCCACCATACATCCCAACATAATTTTCATATCATAAAATCTAGCAAGATTAATCATTCGTTTCCCTTCTTCTAACGATCCACATTTCATTAGTTTTATATTTATACCATCAAAAGCATTAATAATTTTCGGGATATCAGCTGAATTAATACTGTTTTCATCGGCATAAATATCTAAAGGACTTTTTGACTTTAAAACGGCTGTATTTTCTAATTGGTCAGCAGGAAAGGGTTGTTCAATAAATTCTACATTTTGATCAGCGAGCCATTTCGTTAAATCTAAAGCTGTCTCAGGATTCCATCCTTCATTGGCATCAATACGAATAAGCTTATCCGTATGTTTACGAATTTCAACCATAATTTCTTTATCTAAATTTGGTGTTCCCAATTTAACTTTTAATATAGAATAGGGTGCTGCTTCTTCAATTTTTTGTCCAATTTCACTTAACTCCCCAATAGCAATTGTAAAACTGGTGAGTGGCATTTTATCTGTATTCAATTCCAATAGATCAAAAACAGACTTTTGTTGCTTTTGTGCAGCCCAATCCCATAATGCCATACTGAAAGCTGCTTCTAACGCTTTGATTCCATTCAATTGAGGAAGTACATGATTCCATATAGACTCTCTTTGTGTACAATCTTCAGGAAGTTTAACTTTTTGTTTTAAAATAGATAAAATTCGCTCTGTGGACTCATTATACCTAAGAGATGGAGCCGCTTCCCCTCTACCAATAATATCACCGTCAATAATGTAAATATAAACAATGTCGTACCAAGTATGAGAACTCCTCGCAATTCCAAAAGCATGTTTTAACTTAATCCGATAGGTTTTAAATATTAATTCCATTCATCTATTACCTTTTCTATATTTGTAATCATATCTTCCCCACCGAATCGAACTAAATCAGTAACGGGTAAACTATATTTATCTTCAGCTAAAGTACATGTTTCCAAAGCTAATTGCTCCTTCAATTTTATTGTGAGATAATTCAACCCGATAAATATTGATTCTTTAAAAGGATTCATAAGATTAATATGCATATCCATCAATATTTTTAAATCTGGTATTGGGAAATCTGATACATCTAATTTTCGTCCAGGTTCATGAGTGAATATCAAAAAATCAGGCATACACCCATGAAGTAAACCAAGAGTTACACCTGAATATAACATATTATTTAAGGCGCCCTGACCTTCTACAATAGCCAATTCTGTCTCAACCGGTAATTGATCCAAACAATACTCAATTTCGCCTGCCATAAAATCAGAAATTACTGCATCAACAGGAACACCATTTCCTGATAATAAAATTCCGGTTTGTCCTGTACCAATAAATTCCACTCGTCTATTTCGTTTTTTTAAAGCATTTGTCAATTCCCACGCTGTGGTCATTTTACCTGAGTCACAGTCAGAACCAACAATGAGTAAGACAGGGAATTTCCTGTTTTCCCAGGTTCCTTTTGGAAAGTGGGGTGGTTTTGGTGGACGACGAAGATCTGTAATTGTTACATTCATTTTTTGGGCTAAATCAGATAATTCTTTGTCGTCATTTAAAAAAGAATGCATTCCAGAGATAATATGGCACTTTGAATGTAAAGCATCAAGAATCTCATATCGAACTTTTTCAGTTAATTTTCCACCTTGAGGCGCTGTACCAATCACAAGATGAGTTGGAGACATTTTTTTAACATCAGAGAAAGATTCTACACAAGGAATAATTGGTCCCCACCCCAGAACTTGATCGGATGTTTTACCTTTTTGATTTGGATCAATAATTGCAATCACATCATCAGGACGATAGCGAATGAGTGCGTTCCCGGTTTTACTTAAAATATAATCAAATGCTCCAATAGCAAGAATTGCAATACGAGTCATCATTTAACGGAAATTAGGTTTCCGTTTCTCTACAAATGCAGTTAATCCTTCAGATGTTTCTTCTGTATCAAATAATTGGGTAAAAGTTTCTACTTCAAGATTCAATCCATCTTTCAATGTGTTACCTGAAGAAAAATTGATACACTCTAATGATTTCGCAACACTATTGGGACCATTTTGTAAAATAAGATTGGCAAACTTGATTGTTTCATTTAAAAGCTGGTCTAAGGGGAAAACTTTGTTAACCAATCCTATTCGGTTTGCTTCTTCTGCGTTGATCATTTGACCACCAATAATTAGTTCCATTGCAATACCTTTTCCTACTATTCTAGAAAGTCGCTGAGTGCCTCCCCATCCAGGAATCAAACCCAATTTTACTTCTGGTTGTGAAAACATGGCATTTTCGCTAGCAAATCGAATGTGACAAGCTAAACTTATTTCACATCCGCCACCCAAAGCAAAACCATTAATCGCTGCAATGACTGGTTTAGGTGAATTTTCAATAGTTAAAGTTAAATCCTGCCCTAATTTTCCAAAATCTTGAGCACCATCAAGATCTAATTGTTGCATGAGCTTAATATCTGCCCCAGCAATAAATGCTTTTTCGCCTGCACCTGTTAATACGATGACCCCTACATCTTCATTAAGGATCATATTATTTAATGATTGACTTAATTCGCGAAAAACATCAGGATTCATAGCATTAAGTGCATCTGGACGATCAATCGTTAAAATTCCAACTCGGTTTTGTATATCTGATTTAATATAATTCATATTTCATTATTTCCAAAAAGTACGACTAAAGAGAACCATCACAGTAAATATTTCTAATCTACCTAATAACATACAAAAAGTAAGAACCCATTTTCCAGGTAGAGATAAAAGAGCATAATTGTCTGTAGGACCGAATTCATTCAAACCAGGTCCAATATTACCCATGGCAGAAGCAGCGGCTCCAATAGCAGATTCAAGATCTAATCCCATGGTTGTTAGAACAATAGTAGAAATCATAAATGCAGACATAAAAAACAAGAAAAATCCCATTGTATTTTTGACCACATCTTCTTTAATTAATTGTTTGCCAATTCTAACAGGAATAAGTGCTCGCAAATGTAACATTCTTCGTGTTTCTAAAGCGGTATACTTCACCAACAGCATACAACGAATAACTTTCATTCCGCCACCTGTTGAGCCTCCCATTCCTCCTACAAACATTAAAGAGAGTAACACAGTTTGAGTAAAAACCGGCCACAATTCCCAATCTGCTGATCCAAAGCCAGTGGTTGTTAAAATACTCACCGATGCAAATAAAGACTCTCTAAAGTTTATTAAGGAAAATATATCTCCTTGCAAAGAAATAGCAAAAAATATTGAAACCGTAACTGCGATCGTACCACCAAAATAAACGAGAAATTCTTTATCTCTTAAATAGGATTTAAAATCACCATTAATTGCTCGAAAATGGAGTGAAAAATTGATGCCCGCCAAAAACATAAAAAAGATAATGATGTAATGAATAACTGAACTATCGTAAAACGCTATACTTGCATTTTTAGTTGAAAATCCACCCGTAGGCATTGTTGTTAAAGAATGACAGATTGAATCAAAAACATCCATTCCAGCAAGGCTTAACGCGATGGCTTCTACTGCTGTGATACCAACATATACTATCCAAAGGAATTTTGCAGTTTCTCGAACCCGCGGTGTAATTTTATCTGCAACTGGACCGGGGACTTCAGCCTTAAATAACTGAACACCACCCACGCCCAATAATGGAAGAATTGCAATATAAAAAACGACAATTCCCATACCACCAATCCATTGTATAAATGAACGCCAAAATAAAATACCATGTGGTAAACTTTCAATTCCATTTGGAAGATTAGGAAGTGTAATAGGATTGCCTATTATAGTAGCGCCAGTTGTGGTAACACCAGACATTGATTCAAAAAAGGCATCTGTGATATTTGGAATTGCACCAGAAAAGTAAAAAGGCAATGCGCCTGCCACGGCTGTAATAATCCAGGAGAATGTTACAATTGCAAACCCGTCACGATTGGTTAACGATCGATTGTGTTTTGTCAAACTCCAAATTGGTAATCCAATTCCAATACAAATCAACGATGAAACAAGAAATCCATTTAAATCTGATTCGCCATACCCTAAAGAAATAAAAATAGGTACCACCATTGTGATACCTAAAATTGAAATAAGAGCCCCAAGTATATTCAGGAGTGTTTTAATTCTCATGAGGTAAATAGTTTCTTTAGTTTATGGATCGCTTTTGGCTTTGCAAAAACTAAAGCGGTATCATCTTCAGTAAGAATAGATGTTCCATGTGCTATTCTAATTTTCCCATTATGATTTATTATACCAACGATACTATCTTTGGGGAAATTCAATTCTTTAAGTGGACGTTGAGTAACTGGGCTACCAGCTTCTGGTTGAAATTCAATCACATCGACATCAATTTCATCGAAGGTGACTACTGGTATTTCTGAAGCTTCTGTATGTAATTCTCGTAAAATTGAATTTACGGTAGATAAATTTTTACTAATGACAGCACCAACGCCAATTTCTTGGATGGTCGGAATATGTTCCGTTGTAGAGATATGAATAATACTTTGCTTGGCCCCCAAATGTTTAGCCAATAATCCAGCAATAAGATTCGTTTTTTCATCTTCAGTTACAGTAATAAAACTATCAACATCTTGAATGTTTTCTGATTTTAAAAATTCTATATCAGTCCCATCTCCATAGACAATCATAGCATCATCAATATTATCTGCAATACGCAAAGCTTTTAATCTATTATAATCAACAAGTCGAACATTGATGTTTTCACTCGGTAATGCAATTGCAAGAGAGCGACCAATTTTTGATCCGCCAATTATCATAACACGATGCGTTTTTGTAGCTTCCTTACACAGCAATCCAAGAAGGTTTTCAATATCTTCCGTCTTTATGATAAAATAGCCAATATCACCATCTTTAAATTTAAAATCAGCCCAAGGTACAATGGTTTCTTGTCCACGAAGAACTGCGATTACACCAAATCTAAAATGACTATTTTCAAGACAAACATTTCCTAAAGGATGGCCATTAAGGTTTTCACAATTCCCATCTATTCTGAGCCCTAGCATTGTAAGGCGTCCAGATTCAAAATCCATAACCTGAACAGCATATGGATGTTTGACCAATCGCATAATTTCTTCGCAAGCAACTTTTTCTGGATGAATGACTATATCTATACCAAATTTTTCAGGACGGATAATAGAATCATGAGCTGTGTATTGTTGATTTCGCAATCTCGCAATAACCTTATTTGCACCCAATTTATGGGCTTGTTGGGATGCAATTAAATTAACTTCATCAACTTTAGTTAAACACAAAACATAGTCAGCTTCACCTACATGCGCTTCAGTGAGTGTTTTGGGACTCGCTCCATTCCCTTTTACAGTACTGACATCTAAATTTTGAGATACACGGCTACACTTTACAGGATCAATATCGATAACCGTTATATCATAATTTTCTTCACTTAGGGCTTTAGCAACATGGAAACCCACTTCACCACCACCAATAATTATTACCTTCATACTATTATACTCATAAATTTTAAGACAAAAAAATTACTTCAATTTTTAATAAAAAAAAGCTTTTTATGTTACTGGATTTTTTCGCCAAATATTGGCACCTAAAGACCTGAATTTCTCTTCAATTTTCTCATAACCTCTATCAATATGATAAACACGGCTAACGACAGTTTGCCCTTTTGCAGCTAATCCAGCAACAATAAGGGATGCACTAGCACGAATATCTGTAGACATAACAGGTGCACCTATCAACTCATCTATTCCTCGCACAAATGCTGTATTATTTTCTAATTTAATATTCGCACCAAATCTATTGAGCTCAGGAACATGACTAAATCGATCATGGTAAACCGTGTCTGTTATGACAGATGACCCATTCGCCAATGTCATTAACGCAACCCACTGTGCTTGCAAATCTGTAGGAAATCCCGGATAAACTGCTGTAGTCATATCAACAGCTTGAATTGAATCTGCTGGGGATATTGTTATAGAACTTTTTGTTGTAGTTATTCCACATCCCGCTTCTTTTAATTTCAGTAATACAGTATCAAGATGTTTTGGATTAACATCTTCTAAAGTAATCTCTCCCAATAAGGCACCGGCAGTTAAAAAAGTTCCAGCTTCAATTCTATCAGGAATAACTTCAATATTAGCAGAATGTAATTTATCAACACCATCTATGATTAATTTTGGAGTTCCAATTCCATGAATAGATGCTCCCATCAAATTTAAATACTCGCAGAGTTGAACTATTTCAGGTTCACAGGCTGCATTATCAATAACCGTAGTTCCATCTGCCGTGGCTGCTGCCATAGCAATATTTCCTGTAGCACCAACAGACGGAAATTCAAAACTTAATTCAGTTCCTTTAAGCCTATCAGCTTCAGCTAAAATATATCCACTTTCTAAAGTAATTTTTGCGCCCAGCTTTTCTAATCCTTTTAAATGAAAATCTACAGGTCTTGGGCCCCATGCACATCCGCCTGGCAATGATACTTTAACCATTCCAAACCGTGCCAAGAGGGGACCTAATACATAAAATGATGCCCGCATGGTTTTAACTAAATCGTACGGAGCTTCTGGATTATTGACTGTACTTCCATCAATGATAAGTTTATCATCTTCAAACGTACATGTTGCACCAACAATTTCCATCAATCGAATCATTGTTCTCGTATCGCGCAAATTTGGTACACGAGTAATTACCGATTTCCCTTCTGCCATTAAGGCTGCAGTCATAATTGGAAGAACTGCATTTTTTGCTCCACTAATTTTCACTGACCCCGATAAAGGATTCTGTCCTTCAATAAATATGTTGTCCATTATAGCCTCATTCTATTCAGCACTCATAAATAAATCATTAATTATTTGAGAGCTTTCTGTTTTATTTAAATAACTAGCTGTCACAAATGTTTTTTCATTTTCTACAAATTTTGCTACATGTAAATGATGATCCGCTTTCCGAGCAATTTGCGAGAGATGTGTAATACAAAATACTTGTTTAGATTTTGAAAGTTTCAATAATTGATCTGCTACTTTCCCTGCTGCTTTGCCTGAAATCCCTGAATCAATTTCATCAAAAACAAGAGTTTGAACAGGATCTAACTTTTGGAATACAGTTTTTATTGCAAGCATAATTCTTGAGATTTCCCCACCAGAAGCAATTGATGTAAGTGGTTTTACTTTTTCACCGGGATTTGCAGACAAAAAGAATTCAATAGTATCAATTCCCTTCATATTTCCTTCTATTAATTCGTCCTTCAGCAATACAAATCCATCCATTGAATTTTTTTGTGAAATTTTTATTTCAAAAATAGCTCCGGGCATATTCAATACTTTCATTGCTTCTTCAACTTTGTTTGAAAGTAATGTTGAATTTTTTAATCTCGTTTTATGAACCTGTATAGCGAGTTTACTGAATTCTTTTTCTTTGTTAGCAATATTTTGTAAAAGTTCATCTTCTGACAATTCAGGGCGAGTGAGGGATTTTATCTCAACTTGTATTGAATCTCTCTTTTCTATTACAGATTCTAATGACCCACCATATTTTCGTTTTAATAATTCGAGTGCTTGTAATCGCTCATCCACTTCAGCTAATTCTTCAGGATCAAATTCTGAATCTGCTAAATGATATGTTATATTAGCTCCAGCTTCTTGCAGTTGAATTAAAGATGATTCAAATAAGGTTGATATTTTTTCTAATTCTTCATCATAACGAGACAATGAATCAATCGATCTTAAATTTTTCTCTAAGATACCTATAACAGAATTTTCGCCATTATTCACTTGAGCCTGTACAACCTGAAGCGTTTTTAAAATCTCTTCTAAATGGCTTAGTTTTTTAAAAATTTTATCTAGATTAAAATCTTCACCTATTGTCGGATTTATGGAGTCAATTTCATTGAGCTGAAATTTTAATAATTCGATACGATTATGTCGTTCTTCGGCCGATTTACGAGCATGGTTTAATTGAGACCGGAATGACATTAATTCTTGAAAAATCCCCCCAAGTCTTATAACATCTTTTTCATGATGACAATATCGATCTAGATAATCAACATGCTTATTAACATCAAGAATCAATTGTTGATCATGCTGCCCATGAAAATCAACTGTGGTTTCATTGGCTTTAATTAATTCTGAAATTGTAATGGGTTCATCATTTTGGTATGCTTTACTTCTTCCTTTTTTGGAAAGAAGTCTTCGAAATGTATTTCCGATGAATTCTGTTTCTACAAGTGCCCGTTCAGTACCATTTCGCACCATTATTTTATCTGTTTTAGCTCCCAAGGATACACTCAACGCTTCAAGGAGAATCGATTTACCGGATCCAGTTTCACCTGTAATGACAGTAAACCCATCTTTGAGGATAAGCTCAATCTCATTTATAATGGCAAAATCTTTAATATATAGTCGTTGAATCATTTCGAATATTTAAGTCTGAAAGAAGCGATTATAGCACCACAAATTACACCAATTCCATCTGCAAAAACATCATAATGGCTTGGAAATCTTCCTGGCGTCATTGATTGCCAAAACTCGTCAAAACATCCAAATAGAATACCACTTATTGAAATGATTAATAATGGCTTTTTTAATTCAGAAGCATAAGCCATATATCCCAACCACCCAACGATAGAATATTCTGCAACATGAAGTAATTTATCCCAAGTGAAATCAAAAATAGGCGGCATGGAATTCCCCGGAATGCTAGACCCTATAATTATCAAGACTAAAAAAATATAAAGATGAATCTTAGGATTGTTCAAAATGAGATATGACTTTAGGTATTTGAAGAAGTAAATCTGATGCTATTTGTCCACGAAAGCCTTTTTCTTTAATCAGATTATCTGATGCCTTTCCATGAATATATGCAGATAGAGTTGTGGCTGTGAATAGATCAAATCCTTGCGCAACAAGGCTACCTAATATTCCAGACAAAACATCACCTGACCCTCCTGTTGCTAATCCCGGGTTTCCTGTTGAATTAATCATTGAAATTTCTTTTTGAAATGTACAAGAAGGCACCTGTTTAATATGTGCAATATGATTGAAATCGGACATGAACTGTTTCATTATATTTGGGAAATTTGATATAAGCTCTGAAGATTCAATCCCTAATAATTTTGAAAGTTCACCTAAATGTGGTGTAATGATTAAAGGATATTTTCTGTTTCTTAGTTTATTATAATTTCCTGCAAAAGGAAAAAGTCCATCCGCATCCAAAATAAGGGGTTTTGAAATTGACTCAACTAATTTTATCACCAATTCTTGTGTTGTTTGTGCTCGCCCTATTCCAGGTCCTAATACAACTGCGTCTGCCCATTCTACTTTTTCCATAATTTGATCATAATGATCTATGAGTAAATGGCCCGATCCATTGTCAGCTAAAGGTAATGTTATTCCTTCAATAATTGAACGTTCATAAATATCGTTTAGAGATGATGGTGACGTCGTAATTGTAAGACCGACCCCTGACCTTAGAGCACCATAACTTGTTAATATAGCGGCACCAGTCAACCCTTTTGAACCTGCGATAATTAGAACTTTCCCATTTGAATATTTATTAGAATCTATACCGGGCTTTTTAAGCATAACCGATGCAAGAGATTCATCAAACATTGACCATTCTATTCCAGAAAAATCAATTTCATCTAGATTCGGAAAGCCAATATTTTCAGTAATTACTTCTCCAGAATACAAAGGACCTTTACGAAAAATAGTTCCAACTTTTGGTGCGCCAAATGTAAGCGTCTTATCAGCATTTACTGCTATGGGTAAGACTTCACCAGAATTTCCACTTAATCCCGAAGAAATATCAATAGATAGTACAGGCGATTCTGATGAATTAATCCATTCTATCCATGGCAACAAGTTTTGTCTTAGATTGCCTTTAAACCCTGTACCTATAATACCATCAATGATTAAATCAGGTTTTAGATTAATTGGTATTGTATCACCAAATATTATAGGCAATTTATGAGATTCACATTCTAAGAAAAAAATTAATGCATCATCCTTAATCTCACCTCTATTACAGGTTACATAGATTTGAACCTGCACATTATAGTTTAAAAGTTCTAAAGCTGTTGCAAAGCCATCGCCACCATTATTGCCTTTACCACAAACAATTACAATGAGTGGAACATTGTTATCAGAAATCATTTTCATCGCTAAATCGGCAATACATCGCCCAGCATTCCCCATGAGTTTATAACCTGAAATCCCCATTGAATTCATGGAGATATCTTCTAATTCATATGCTTGAATTGGTGTTAAGAGTCTCATTCCATAGTATAGATTGCCGATGCAATGGCAAGCGAATCTGTGTGAGAAATAGATACTTTACATATTCCCGAACACTTAAGGGCTAATACGACAATAGGTTCACCAGTCTTTGATGATTGGATTTCTATAGATGAGAATGCAATTGGTTCATGAATACCCGACGATTTTAATGCCTTCATAATTGCTTCTTTTGCTGCAAATCGCCCAGCAAAGTGTATTTCAGGGTTAGCCTTAGATTGACAATACTTTTGTTCTCTCGGCGTATAAATACGATTTAAAAAACGATCGCCCGTTTTTTCTAATGCGGATCGGATTCGTGAAACTTCCACCAAATCCGTTCCAATAAAAACATCAACCACCGCCATTTAACTCGTTGATAATTACAACAAGTTGATATATATCATTAATTTCCCAGTCGGCACCGGAATTTATTGTACCAAATGTATCACCATAACGTGCAAAAGCTGTTTTCATACCAATTTGTTTAGCACCAACTACATCCCGTTCTGGCCAATCTCCAATCATAATAGTTTCTTCAGGTTTAAGTCCCATTCCGTCTAAAGCCATTTTAAATGGTTTCGCAGAAGGTTTTCTTTCGCCACTATCATCATGAGTAATAACAACATCAAAGAAATGATACAGATTTAAATAATAAATACGCATCCAAGCTTCTCGACTAGGTGCATCTGATACAACTGCCAATTTGATGCCTGATTTCGCCAATGACATTAGGGTTTTATTCACATTGGGATATACCATAAGATTTGCTTCTCTTGCACGGCGATAGGCCACAATTCCAGCTGCAAGAAATTTATTATCAACATGCCCAATTTGTTTTTCTATAAATACATCAAAAACTTTTTGATTTTCCCAACCAATTTCTTCATAAATAGCAATGATTTCATTATAAGATAATTCTTCATCAACCAATAGTCCAGCTTCTATCATTCCTTTTATTGCTGATTTCACCGCAAATTCTTTCATTTTCATGAAGTCTAATAGTGTATTATCTAAATCAAATACAACGCCTTTAATTTTTTGATTTTCCATAAAATTTATTTTTCGTATTTCTCGGGGTTATTAATCTCATCAATTTTGCGTTCGGCCATCTCACGCCAATTTCTATCATTTTTGGCTTGTTGAAAATGTTTTTTGGCTCTAGTCCGATTTCGTTTTCCTAATTCTGCTATACCTAACTCTAACCATCCACCACCAAATTTCCGTTTTAAATCGACACATGATTGCGCTGCAGTTGCTGCTTCATTCCATTTTTTCAAATGATTATATGCAGATGCAAGATTGAAATATTTGTTATAATCTTCATCATCTAGTGATGTTGAAATAGCTAAGTTTTCAACTGCAAGATCATATTTTTCTAATTCAATATATAAAAACCCTAATCTCATAAATCCATCGGCATAATTAGGATCGATTTGTATGACAGTCTTTAATACATCTTCTGCAAGTTTATAATCTTTACTTTCTGTATATAATTTCCCAAGATTTCCATAAGCCTTAGAATATCCCTGATTAAACTCAATTGCTTGCAGGTAATGGTTTACAGCTTCAGTAGTATTTCCATCCGATTCGTAAGCTGTACCTAGCGTAAACCATGTTTTATCATGTTCTGGCTTTATTTCTAGGACTTTTTGCAATAATTCAATTGCTTTTTTAGAATTTCCCTGTTTTTTTTCTAACACACCCAATTGAAAATAGGCGAGATAAAATTCAGTATCAAATTCCAGAGCTTTGTAATAGTAGTCCTTTGCTTTTGCAAGGTTTCCTCGTTTATATGATTTATTTCCCTTGTTCAAAAACTGTTTTGTAACATTATCTAACCCTTTTCTTGCTTTTGGGTGTAATGGATAAATTTTAAGTGCATTACTAAAATGACGAGCAGCTCCTTCAATATCTTTTTGACGAAAACGAGTTAAGCCTTTATAGAATTCTCCGTCAGGAAAATATGGGTGAGCTTTTAAAATGGCATCATATTCTATTATCGCTTCTTCATATAACCCCTGCTGAACATTACGATTTCCATTTTGAATATGTTCTGTGATTTTACCAATTTGGATTGCCCATTCTCTAAAATCTTCATCTGCCTGAACTGCTTGGTTAGAAAACTCATTGGCTTTTTTTAAATCGCCTTTATGTAAATATAGTTTAGATAAAGTTTGAATCGCAGGCGCAAATGACGGGTCTGCTTGCACAGCATCCTTCAAAGATTTTTCAGCACCAATAATATCACCAGATAATAATTGAGACTCACCTAACTCCAAAAGGGCTTCAGGGTCCTGTGCAAAAGCAAGTGTCATTGTAAATAAAAGAATTAATATTCGCTGGAATTGCGTCATAGTTACCTCATGTCCGTTCTTAGTTTTTATTCGTGTTAATGTTAAAATAATAGGTGTGGATTTTAATAAATAATCACCTAATAAAACAAAACTGATTCACTATTTTTGAGTGGATAGTTTATCCACCTTTTTTTCAACATTTTTCAAACTGCTTTTAAATAAATTAATATCTTTATTCAGAATTGATATCGCATTTTTTAAGTTAGAAGTTTCATCTTTAAAACTATTGGTATTAGTTAAAATCCGTTCATCAGTTTTCGCCAACATTTTTTCATTATTATTAATAGCTTTATTAATTTTTCGAATTTGTTGATTAAAATCACTTCGCATTTCTAACATTGTAGAATTAATCTCTTTTGACTCTTTACTTACTTTTCCGTCTAATTCTATAATGGAAATCCGGTTTAATTCAATATGATTTTCTATAGATGAAAAACTCTCATGAACTTTTTTAACTTCCTGAATTAAATTTGCTAAGGAACCCGAAATGATATCTATTTGGTTTTGCTGGTTCTGCTGGTTACCTTGAGTTTTTTGTAATTCTGATTTTATATTGGAAACTGTACCTGAAATCAAATAAGATTGGCTTACCGTCACATCTAATTTTTGTTTGGTTATTCTAAAATCTTTGATTAATGAGTTAAGTGTATCTTCTATTCCACCCATATCTTGCCGATTGGAAGCAATAGCCACACCTTGGTTACCCAAGTTCTCTTGTATATTTTTTATTTGCTTTTTTTGTTCGCGACCTTTGGAATGGAGTCTCAAAAGATCAATTTCAAATTCATTTTGTAGGGCATTTATTTTTTTAAACTCTTCAAATAAATTATCTGTAGATGTACTTAAAGAGTCATTTAGATGATTAACTCTACCCATTAATCGTTTAATATTATTTTGAAGATAATCTAATCTTTCATTCATAAATGATAAGTCACCTTTCTTTGCAAGGCTTTCCCTACCGATGATATCACTTAATTGTATCTTAATTGTGCCTTGTTCCGTTTTCAAAAATAGACGATGGTTATTCTCATTAATTACGTTTCCCTGAAAAATGGATCCATTTTTCAAAAAAAAGATTGATAAATCTTGTGCAGATGCAAAATTTGTTGCAGTAAGGAATAGGGCTAGTATTATGAGTTTTTTTGTCATCTCAATAGGCTTGTAAAGTCGGGGAATCTAAAACGATGGAATGAATTGGGCAATGATGAAGAAATAAAATATTATTAATATTTTCATACATAAAAAAACATTAATTAAACAAAAAATTATCTTAACTATATCTGTGGGCGATGACGGAGTCGAACCGCCGACCTCTACGATGTCAACGTAGCGCTCTAACCAACTGAGCTAATCGCCCTAAAAAAAAGCATGGAATATTACTATAAGAAATATTTTTTATATCAGAATATTTAAAAAACAATAGTGTATAAAAAACTATTCTTCATTTAAAGAGTTATAATTTTCTAATTGTGGTAAAAAGACTTTATCATAGACAACTGGATTTTGTAAAATACTTAATGCTTTTAAAATATCTTTATCTTTTGTCGCAGACTTTTTCACCCTACCATCATTACCATGAAAATAATTAGCGAATTCAACCATTAACCAATGGTGTAAGTTTTCTTCTTCTCTTTCAAATTGGGTGATAGCAATTTCTTCAAAGTAGGCATCTAAGATATCAACAGCACCCTTTATTTGAAGATTTGTAGAATCCAATTCTATAAGCATATCTTTCATATCTAAATAATTTGATTCGCCTTTCATAAAAACATCTAAATCACTAGAATAAATAAAATCTTCAAAATTTTTCATAATTAAAGTATCAGATTCAACAGTGCTTAATGAATCATAATCTACTTTATGTTTTTGAACATAATTGAAAAACAACCCCTGACGCCAACTTGCTGAAAGAATGGGAGCTACTTGATTAAGAATTACTTCATGGTCTGGCGTTATTCCACCTGCACCTGAAACTTCACGACCGCCTCTAGTAAAAAAGATACTATCTTGCTCAGTTGAGTCAGCTAAAATATCAACGGGTAAATAGCCGGGTTTTTGAATCAAGCGTCCACTCGGGATAAAATATTTGGCTGTTGTTATTTTTAATGAACGATCACGGTCAATTTTAAAAACAGTTTGAACCAATCCTTTTCCAAAGGTAGATCGACCAATGACCACTCCGCGATCTAAATCTTGTAGAGCTCCTGCAACAATTTCACTGGCAGAAGCACTTCCTTGGTTAACTAATACTGTAACATTAATATCATTTGGAACAATTGGATCATATTTACTTTGGTATTTTCGTTTTGATTTTTGAGTCTTCCCTTCCGTCCAAACTAACATTTCCCCTTTTTCTATAAATAGATCAAGTATATTGACAGCTGCATTCAATAACCCACCTGGATTATCACGAAGATCGAGTATAAGACCTGTCATATTTTGGTCAAGCAGATCTTCCAATGCTTTTTCCATTTCTTTATCAGAATTGCGTGAAAAACGAGTTAATCGAATATACCCTGTTTGATTATTTAACATTCCGGAAAAAGAAATATCCTTAACTTTAATATCTTCACGAGTTAGATTGTAATCAATTAATTCAGATTCACCATATCGTTGAATACTTAATGTAACAATCGACCCTTTTTTACCACGAATTAACTTTGCCGCATCATTCATATTCAAATCTTCGGTATCTTGATTATCAATTTTGATAATTTTATCACCACTAATTATTCCGGCGCGTTTTGCTGGCGAATTTTCCATAGGTGAAATAACCGTTAAAATTTTCTCTCTATTCCCAATTTGAATTCCTACACCACCATATTTTCCTTTCGTCAGCATTTCAATACCACTTTTTTCTTCATTCTCGAGATATACCGTATAAGGATCAAGGTCATAAAGCATATTATTAATACTCATTTTGGTAAATGCATCTAAATCAATATCATCAACATAATTAGTTATTAAATGACGGTAAACATCATTGATTAAAGCTTGATTTTTCCGAACTTGTTTATAGATATCTTTTTTGTCTGCTGATACAAAAGATAAAGTAAATAATATGCTGAGTGTTACAGATAATAATTTCTTGGTTTTCATAAACTTTTCCTATTTTGGATTTCACTCCAAATTTTTTGATGAATTTCATCAGGTGATAATACACCATCAATAATAATAAACCGATGTGAGAACATATGCGCCAACTTTAAATATTGTTCCCTAACTTTTTCTTGGAAGCTCAATCCGGCATTTTCGATTCTATCTAAATCGCCATTCGATTGCCTTTTTCTTCCTTCTTCCGAAGTTATATCAATGAAAAATGTTATATCAGGATCTAAATCATAAGTCGCAAATTCGTTTAATTGAACCAAAAAGCCCAAATCAACTCCACGACCACCGCCTTGATAGGCTAAAGTTGAATCCTTAAATCGATCTGCAATGACAATTAGTCCAGAATTTAAACTTGGAATAATAATATCTTGTGTTAATTGGGCACGACTAGCTGTCATAAGAAGTGCTTCTGTTCTTTCAGCCATTTTATCATCACGATTTTTTAAAAGGACTTCTCGGATTTCTTCAGAAATAGGCGTTCCGCCTGGTTCTCGAACTAATAATGATTTAATATCATTTTTATCTAATTGATTCATAAGCATCTTTACTTGAGTGGATTTACCACACCCATCGATACCTTCAAATGAAATAAAAAGTGAACGATTCATATTGTAATTTTCTTTGGATAAACCTTAATGATGCTGATTGATATTATTCTCTTTAAAATAGACATTTGGATCATCTTTGCCCACGAGAATAACACATTCTCCCTTTGGGGGCTTAGTTGTAAAATACGAAAGTAACTCGGAAAGAGTTCCCCTTTTTATTTCTTCATATATTTTTGTTAATTCACGCGCCACAACTGCAGGTCTGTCACCTAGCTCTTCCAGTAATTGTTTTAACGTTCGTTGGATACGTTTTGGAGATTCGTAATATATTAAAGTTGCAGGTTCATCTTTAACTTGATTAATTCTACCTTTTCGACCTTTTTTTGGCGGTAAAAATCCTTCAAAAATAAATCGATCCGTTGGAAGACCCGATGATACGAGTGCAGCCAATAAAGCAGATGCACCAGGTATAGCTTCAATTATAATATCATTAGCTATTGCTTCTCTAATTAATTTATAAGCAGGATCAGATATTCCGGGAGTCCCAGCATCTGTTATAACGGCAAGGTCTTTTCCACTATTTAAATGATCAATTATTTTAGGAATACGTGTAAATCGATTATGCTCATAATAACTAATCAATGGAGTCGAAATATCATAATGAGACATTAATCTACGAGAATGCCGTGTATCTTCAGCGGCGATCATTGGGACATTCTTTAAAGTTTCAATAGCACGGTAAGTCATATCACCCAAATTTCCAATGGGTGTTGATACAATAAAGAGTTTACCGTCTGATTCTTCCACGTTTAGAGTCGAGCCAATGCTTTCCGAGTCATTGATAATCCTAAATCTATTTCTTCTTTTGTAATATTTAAATGTGGGCGAAAACGGATAGAAGTAAAACCACAGCCTAATACAAGCGCACCTTCTTCTTGAAGTAAATTAATTAATTGATCGCGCTGTGATCCACTAGGCAAATCGTAAGCACAAAAAAGTCCACTTCCCCGAACATTGGATACAAGACCTTCAAAATCAGTCTCTAATTTTTGTAATTCCATTTGCAAATATTCTCCATTAATTGCCGCATTTTGGACAAGTCTTTCTTGTTCAATCACTTCAAGGTATAGTGTGAATCGAACCATATCTACCAGATTGCCACCCCAGGTAGAATTAATACGACTAGACTCATTAAAAACATTGTTTTCAACTTCATCTAATCGTGTACCTGCAAAAATACCACAACATTGGGTTTTCTTACCAAATGAAATAATATCTGGACGTGCATCATCCGAAAAATTTTGATGAGCCCACATTTTTCCTGTAATGCCAACTCCAGTTTGAACTTCATCATAGATAAGAAGAATATCATTATCTAATGCAATTTCTTTCAACTTAACTAAGTAGTCATTCCGAAAATGATTATCACCACCTTCGCCTTGAATTGGCTCAAGAATGATACAAGCAATGTCATCAGGATTATTTAAAATAGCTTGTTTTATTTCATTCAATGATTGCTCTTCTAACGCAGCAACTTTAGCTGTATTAGCTTCATTCATTGGGAAAATCATAGATGGGTTACTGACTCGTGGCCAATCAAATTTAGGGAAATATTGAACTTTCCGTGGATCAGGAGAATCTGTCAATGACATTGTATATCCTGAGCGCCCATGAAAGCATTGTTTAAAATGAAGAACTTTTGAACCTTTCTCTCCCTTGCCCTTGGCAATATTAAGACGAACTTTCCAATCGAAAGCAGCTTTAAGTGCATTTTCTACTGCTAATGTTCCACCTGAAACATAAAACGAATATGGTAAATAATCAGGTTGGACCACTCGGCCCATTGTTGCGACAAATTCAGCCATTAAAGGAGAATAAATATCTGAATTTGTTGGCTTATTTATTGCCGCTGATAATAATCTATCTTTATTTGCCAAAACATAAGGATGGTTATAACCAATTGACATAGATGCAAACATGGAAAAAAGATCCAAATATTCTTTTCCTGTATTTCCATCTACCAACCATGAACCATGACTTTTTTCTAAATCAACTATTGGAGACATTCCATCAGCTAGCATATATCTAGCAATCGAATTTCTTGTTTCTTGAAAACTAATTTGACTCATTATTTCTCCTATTCGCTTAAATCGAATTTAATTCCTTGAGCTAACGGTAATTCCGTTCCCCAATTGATTGTATTTGTTTGACGTCGCATATATTGTTTCCAAGAATCAGATCCTGATTCACGACCGCCACCTGTCTCTTTTTCACCACCAAATGCACCCCCAATTTCAGCGCCTGATGTTCCTATATTGATATTTGCAATGCCACAGTCTGATCCGACTGATGATAAGAATTTTTCTGCATTTCGCATATTTAATGTAAACATGGCTGATGATAATCCTTGGGGAACATCATTGTGCATATGAATTGCATCATCCAAATCTGAATATTCCATAATGTACAAAATAGGTGCAAATGTTTCTTCCTGAACAATATCCCAATGATTTTTAGCTTTTATTATTGTTGGATTAACAAAGTTTCCTTTCCCATTTATAGATGAACCACCAAATAGAATTTCACCACCTGATTCTTTTGCTTTTTTAATCGCATTTTCGAAGTCTAATACTGCATTTTCATTGACTAATGGACCCATTAATGTACCATCGGTCAACGGATTGCCAATATTTACTTGTTTATAAGCACTCACCAATCGTTTTATTAATTCATCAGTACGAGAATTATGAACAATTACACGTCGAGTACTTGTACATCTTTGCCCTGCGGTTCCAACTGCACCAAAAGCAATAGCAGGAATGACAATATCCATATCTGCAGTTTCATCTACGATAATACAATTATTTCCACCCAACTCTAATATAGTTTTGCCAAAACGTTTTGAAACAACTTCACTCACATGACGACCCATTCTAGTAGAACCAGTGAATGAAACCATTGGAACTCTAGAATCGTTTATCATTGTTTCCCCCACAGTAGATCCAGGTCCAATCACGGTGCTAAATATGTTGGGGACATTATTTACAGATAATACTTCATTACATATATTTTGAACTGCTACAGCACATAATGGGACAGATGATGAAGGTTTCCAAATAGTTGTATTTCCGCAAATTGCTGCAAGAAAAGCATTCCAGCTCCAAACAGCTACAGGAAAATTGAATGCACTTATTACGCCGACAATACCCAATGGATGCCATTGCTCATACATTCGATGATCCTTTCGTTCTGAATGCATAGTGTTTCCGTAAAGCATTCTAGACTGCCCAACTGCAAAATCTGCAATATCAATCATTTCCTGAACTTCGCCATCACCTTCTTGTTTTATTTTACCCATCTCCAAAGAAACAAGACTTCCTAATGGATCTTTATAGTCTCTAAGTGCATTTCCCATCTGGCGAACCAATTGACCTCTTTCTGGGGCTGGCACTTTTCGCCATTCTTTAAATGCTTCAAGTGATTGTTTAACTACTGTTTCATAATCATTCGTGGAACACTGATAAACAGATGAAATTAATTCATTGGTCGCTGGATTAATTGATTCAATTATTCCTTCTTTTTTTGTCGAGTTCCATAGATTTGGCCCCGCACATGCTCCATAATTTTGATTATCAACACCAAGCTTTTTTAAAAAATCCATAAATTTTCCTTTAGAATATTTTACCATTTCAAATCATTCTAGAAAGTAGAAAATCGCATATTCAATAAACACAATTTCTATTCTAATATAATTTTATAAGGTGAGTATTTATTACCCAGCTCAGCAATTAAATAAATAATTTAATCTAAAATGAGCCTATAAACTTAAACATGAAAAAGGCTGGTTTCGATGAGAATAAATTGCTTTAATTGAAAATTCTATCTTGGAATTGATTCTGGTAAATCAGCAACGACAAATGCCATAATTGCCATGGTTGCTACGCAGCGATTGAATTCGTTATAATCAATTTTATCAAACGTATCTGCATTTGTATGGTGATACCAAAAATATTTTGAACCATCTACTTTTAGAGACATAACCGGCACACCTTCATCATTTAATGGAGCAACATCTGCTGCTCGGCCACCTTTTGAAATTGTATTTGCTCCAACGGGCTTTAATAACTCATGAATTTCTTTTAAAATTTCAAATGCTGAATCTGAACCCGTGAATCCAAAACCTTCAGGTGAAAAAACGCCTCCATCAGATTCAATCGCTAAAACATGCTTGTCCAATTCATTCTTATACAAATCTCTGTAGGCCTTATTGCCTTTTCCCCCGTTCTCCTCATTGGTCCATAAAACACAACGAATAGTACGTTTTGGTTTTAAATTTAATGCTTTAATTAAGCGAAGAGTTTCCCATGCAGCAATGCAGCCACCGCCATCATCTTGAGCGCCTTGACCCACATCCCAAGAATCTATATGACCTCCTATAACTATTACTTCATCTGGAAATTCAGATCCCTTTATTTCACCAATCACATTTCTCGACCAGCGGTTTGCAACCATTCTTGCATCCATCTTTATTTTCATACGAATTTTTCCACCACGTTCACTGATACGACTTAGCATCATTGCATCTTCCATTGTAATAGCCGCATGTGGAATTTCAAGAACACCTTCTTGATACGCCATGACACCTGTGTGTGGTGTATTCATTGACCATGGACCAACAGATCTGACTAAACTCGCCACAGCACCGTATTTCGCAGCTTCACTAGCACCTGAGTACCGATATCCTACCGTCTTCCCATATGTTGTAAATGGAACATTAAACAATACAATTTTACCTTTTGCTTCCTGATTTCTAGTAACAAGATCATCCCAATCTTCAACAATCATAACTTCGGCATTAATTCCATGATCGGGTGTTGCAATACTCCCTCCCAACCCCAACATGGTTAATTCCTTCTTGAAAGGCTTTAGTAAAACGATAGATTCAGTTCCACGAATCCAAGTAGGCACTGAAACATTTTGACCGTGAACATTACTAAACCCATCATTTTCCATTTCTTTCAGGATCCAATCAATAGCATTTTCTAGATTCTTTGAGCCACTTAACCTAGGACCAAATGTATCGCATAAGTATCCCAATCGATTATAAGCTGTGCTATCTGATAAAGCTTTCGAAATTATATCTAAAGAGATAGACTTATAGGTTTCGGGGATTGATTTACCCGAAGATACCGTAATGAAAATGGACGTTATTATAATTATTAATTGTTTCATTTTAATCCTTCATAAGGTTTATTTTTATATATAAAGGCTTTTCTAAATGATTGGAGATCAAAAATAGAATAGCTTTCAAATTTTGATTAGTGTGTTGATGGGAGCCTTTGATCGGCTAAACTATTAAACGTTTTACAGGACAAAAAAAGAAGCGTGAGGAACTACCCACCTTCTTGATTGGAAGAATCAACCAATCGATCTAAAGGCGGTAAGTTTATAATTTCTCGACTAAAGTAGTCTGCAATGGTAGAAATAATATTGCTTATACTAATAACACCGACGGGTTCTATATCATCATTCACGATTGGAACATGACGAAAGCCACCGATATGCATTTTATTTAAAGCATAGGCTATAGGATCTTCAGGAGAAAGAGACTCAGGATTCTCAGTCATAAATTCTTCTACAGTCACTAAATCAAGATCAAATCCCTTCCCTGTCACCTTCAATAACATATCTCTTTCGGTCAAAATACCAATTAGTATTTCATTCTCAATGATTAATAAACAATTTTGTTTTTCTTTTTGTAATTGTTTTAACGCATTCTTGATGCTGGTTCCAGCAACAGCAGTCAATGGGGATTCTAATCCCAGAGAAGAAATTGGATCTTGAATGAGAACGGCTTCTTTCATAAGTGAATCACCTTCAGGAGACTCTAAAGCTTCTGTCCACAGTTCTTCGTCTTCGGATTCTATATTAAAATCATAATTCATGAAGCCGAATATAAATGGGCATTCTTTCAAAAACAATAAGTCAAATAAAATTTTAAAATACTTTAATAATTGAATATAAAAAATTCTGGGTGGAGAGATTTGAACTCCTGACCTCATTGCTCCGAACGACGCGCACTAACCGGGCTACGCTACACCCCGGGTTTTAAAAAAGAAATTTTATGAGAATAAATCCACCAATTAACAGAAAAGTAAATGCAAGAGCCAAAATATTAAAATATTTATCAATAAATTCTCGAATGGGTTCTCCATACAATTTAATCAATCCGGCCACCAGATAAAATCTTGCACTTCGACTCACAATACTGGCAAGAATAAACATCATAAAATTTATATCGAATGCACCTGCGCTTATCGTAAATAATTTAAATGGAATGGGTGTAAATCCTGCAGTGAAAACAATCATAAAACTATATTCATCATATAATAATTTAATTTTATCAAATCCATGAATTGAAAACCCCGGAATATGATCAAAAAAGAATTGAGCAAACTTTGAAAATGTACTATCATTGCTCCACCAAACAAAATGACCTATTCCATATCCAATCAGCGCACCAATAATAGACCCAACACTGCAAATTAATGCAAACCGAAAAGCTTTCTCTCGTTTTCCTAAGGACAACGGAATTAGAAGCACATCCGGTGGAATAGGAAAAAAAGATGCTTCTGCAGTGGACATAACCCCTAAAGCAACTGGTCCGGATGGTTTATTTGCCCAAGATAAAACCCAATCATAAATTTTTCGTACTAAATTCATTTATTTAATCCTGATAGTAAATGCCAATAGCTGACATAATTTCCCTTTGATACGACCTACCTGCAGGTCGATTTAAAAGGCGGCTATCTGCAACCAAAGCACTGGAACCACCTCCGTCAAGATTTAAGGCTTCAACACAATCAAATTGTTTCAACATTAAAGCTAATTCTTCCAAATAAACACCGCGACTATCCGGTTGACGACCATCAACCACCATCAATACCAATTTATTTTCTTTTGTATATCCAACAGCTGATCGAGGTTGTACGCCAGCAATTGGCGTATTAAAAAAAGCTTCTTCTTCTACGGTAACATTAATAATGCCGTCAGAAATTAAAACGGGACCAGCATGAATGGCATCTTTTACATTCCAAAATTTTGCTTGAGCAAATGGAAGAGACTCTATGGGTAAGCCTGGTCTATTATTCAAAGGCATTTCCCATTCGAATATTGAATCATTTTTTGTAGAACACCATGCTATATCAACTGTTCCATTTTTCTTAATTCCAAATGCACCACGATTGATAAAATATCTTGATTGATCACGGATCACTGATGGGCTAGCCGGCTCTTCCAACTGACCATTTGTCTTCAATAATCCTATATGTTGAGTTGGATTTTTATTCATTAAAAAATAGCCTCCATTCATTACGAGTCGAGCGCCTGTATTTTCTAAAAAATTGAGTGGAGTTTCTTTTCTGTCCGAATCTGATGATGATAATACGCGGGCTGAAATGCTTTCTTTCGATAAATCGACTACTGCTACCCATGCTTTTAATGGAATCGTTTTATTTTGTCCCTCATAAACAATAATACCATCAGGTAATGCTATATCAAATTCTGTCCAATTCATTTGAATTTGTTTTTTTCTTTCTATGGGGCTACCACAGTGAATAAAAAAAACCATTAATAGGATAAATACGTTTTTCAATAGACTAATTTGATTAGGACGCTTTTATAATTTTAAATTTTTTGGATCCAATCATTCTTCCTTTTGAATCCAAAATTTCAACGCGCCACTGACCCACTTGATTTAAGAAATTAGTTTTTCGAGTCCAAGAGCGATAAATATTTGATTTTTTTATATTATAATTAATTTTATTCATCATTTTATTGTTATAATACCAAACATGCACCACCCCCTGTTTGATCCCTGTATTCTTAATTCTTGTATAACAATATAACGTATCTACATTATTATTAAATGTAAGGGCAGTACCAACTGGAATTCGATTTTCAATACTTTTACAAATCTGAATATCTCTTAGCTCCAGGGAATTTTCATCTTTTTTCTCATCAGTGTCCTTTATATTTTGTACTGATTCTACCTGTGGTACATCAACCGTTTTTTCATCGATAATCAGACTCTTATTAGTACGTCCAGAATCAAATATTAAAGGTTGAGGCTTAATTATCTCTGAAATAAGTAAATGTTTTTTAGAAAGGTTATCAATCTTTCGCTTAGAAGATTGATTTGTTTTTTTATCCGAGATTAGAATTATATCATTACCTTGTTGAGTATCAAGACTATCCATGTTCAGCAATATAAAAGCCATATAAATAATTCCCAATGGAATGGATGCGCGTGGAATTTGCATCCAAAATGCAATTCCAATTAAAGCTGCTAGGCTTATTGTGATAAATATAAAGTCGGGATTGAACATAAATTGCTATATAAACAGAGTTGAATTTACTTTTTAATAATTAAAAAAAAATAAAAAAGGGGTGAATTATTACCCCTTTTTTTTGTATTAAAAATTATCTTCAATTTGTCGGGGTGACAGGATTTGAACCTGCGACCACTTGACCCCCAGCCAAGTGCGCTACCGAACTGCGCCACACCCCGAAAATTTATTCGGATATAATATTCAATATTGACATCAAATCTTCCTTTATCTTTCGATAAATAACTTGCTGCTTTTCATTGAATGGCTGTTTTTCCTTTACTTCTTCAATAGGTAAAGATTTTTTTGAGATTACAGATCGAGCACCATTAATTGTAAATTTTTTGGTATAAAGCAAGTCCTTGATATTTAAAATGATATCAATATCTTTTTGCCTATAAGTTCGATTTCCAGCACGGTTTTTTGGAGGCTTCAATTGAGTAAATTCTGTTTCCCAATATCTCAAAACATAAGATTTTAATTGAGTTAATTCACTCACTTCCCCGATTGAATAATATAGCTTTTTTACTTTTGGTTGTAGTCTCGTCATAATCAAATATACTTCAAGTTATACTTTAAATTAATAATGATGTTATTCTTGAACAAGGGAAATGAGCCAACTTATTTATTTAAATAGTCAAAATATAGCCGTGATAAAACTTCAGGTGTTTTCTCAATCAAATCCTTGGGCTCAACCATAGCCACACGCATTTGAGTTCTACCTTGATTTGAATCAGAATAGAATCCACCCATAGGAGCAAGTAGTAAAGTGTAGTTCCTCCCATCAATGTCGACTTTACCTTCCGATGCACAGTATTTTACAAAGTCAGTTGCATCAAATATATCATCACAAATATTTCTAAAATCGATTACTAAATAAATAGCTGCTTCTGGGTTAGATACTATTAATCCTGGTATTTCTTTTAATAATTTTCCTCTTATAGAGTACATCAATTCACGATAATATTCTCTTTGGGATTTATACCATTTTTTTAAATCAAGGCTAGATTCATGAGCTAAACTTCCAAATACTTCTTGCCCTATCGCATTAGCGCAAAGGTTTGCTGTATACTCAGAAACTGACTTTTTATGAAATTCTAAATTATCTGTTACAAGTCCACCTATTCGCAACCCACAGGCATTCCATACTTTAGAAGATGATTCAATACTAATTCTATGTCCAGAAATTCCGGGTACATCATTTTCGCTGATTTTCCAAATACTTGAAGATCCATCATTTCCGTAATAAAGTTGTCTATATGCTTCATCACTTACCAACCAGATTCCATATTTTACACATAGTTTAGCAATTTTTATTAGCTGACTTTGATTTAAAAATTGTCCTGTAGGGTTATCTGATGGAATCACTAACAATGAACTTGGTTTTTCAGCAATAATTTTAGATTCAATTTTCTGTAGATCTAAAATAGCAAAATCCCCATTATCCAAAATATCTCTATTCTCTGTTACAATAGGAATTGATAATCTTTTAGCAAATTCAATATAATTCGTGTAAGCCGGATCAAGAAGCATTAAGGGTTTTGTTGATGAAGGTCCACATACGCCTAAAAGCATAATCTCCATCGCTTGAGAACCGCCATCTGTTATCATACAATTCAGATTAGATGTATCAACATCTTCTGAAGCAATAATATTTAAAAAAGAATTTCTTGCTTCGGTGGTTCCTACGCTAGGTGTATACTTAACTACACCATCTTTAAAACCTTTATCTCCCAATTCATTCATCCTTTTTTTCATTGCAGGATACATAGGTAACGATACATTGCCAATTGCAAGATTTATAACTTGAATTGAATCTTTACCTTTCCTTTGAGAAAAAATAATCTGAGCTTGACGAATAGCTGATGGTCGTCTATTTTTAAAGTGATCTGATAATTCTGGTGGCATTAAAATATAATATATTAAATTTGTTGTAAAACAAAAACGGTGAAAATGTTAATAATTTAACATTTTCACCGCTTATTTAATGATTAGTTGAAATCCGTTTTAGAAACGACGTTTCTTAAATGGCTTTCGTCCTCCTCCATCACGACGAGGTGGTTTTGGACGTTCAACATAGCCTTCAGGTTTTTCCAATAGTGCTTTCCGGCTAAAATCAAGTCTACCTTGATCATCAATTTTGATCAATTTAACTCTCATAGCATCGCCAGGTTTAACAACATCTTCAACCTTATCAACCCTATGCCATTCTAATTCAGAAATATGCACTAGACCTTCTCTGCCAGGTACAAATTCAACAAATGCACCAAAAGTCATCATCCGAGTTACAGTCCCGTCAAATTCCATTCCAACTTCAGGTTCGAATGTAAGCGCTTTTACCATTTCGAGCGCATCATTACATTTATCAGTATTTGCTCCAGCTACAGTAACAACACCATCATCATCAACATTGACTTCACATTCTGTGTCTTCAATAATTTTTTTGATGTTTTTTCCACCTGGTCCTATCAATGCACCTATTTTTTCAGGATTAATATTCATTGACATAATTCGTGGAGCGTATTGAGATATTTCATTTGGCTCTGGCATAGTTTCGTTCATGATATTTAGAATATGCATTCTTCCTTCATGAGCTTGTTGTAATGCTTGTTCCATTATTTCAAAAGAAAGACCTTCAATTTTCAGATCCAACTGAATTGCCGTAATTCCATCTGCTGTACCAGCAACTTTAAAGTCCATATCTCCTAAATGATCTTCCATTCCTAAAATATCACTTAAAATTGCATGACGTTTACCATCGGTTATTAATCCCATAGCAATTCCTGCTACATGGCCTTTCATGGGTGCGCCAGCACTCATTAATGATAAAGAACCACCACATACAGATGCCATAGATGATGAACCATTTGATTCCATAATTTCAGATACAATCCGAATTGTGTATGGAAAATCGTCATAATCAGGTAATGCAGGTTTAATGGCTCGCTGTGCTAAATTACCATGACCAATTTCTCGGCGAGATGTAAAACCAATTCGTCCTGTTTCACCTACGCAATAGGGTGGAAAATTATAATGAAGATAAAAATTCTTTTTATAATCTTCATCTGCACTATCTATGATCATTTCATCTCTTTTAGACCCAAGAGTCGTTACAACCAACGCTTGTGTTTCACCACGAGTAAAGAGAGCAGAACCATGAGTTCTTGGTAGAATATCAGGATCAATTGAAATAGGACGAATATCTGATGTAGATCGTCCATCACTTCTTTTTCCTGTCGCAAGAATTTGTTCCCTAAACCCTTCTTTAAAACAAGAATCAATATGAGATTTAATTGTTTTAGTATCATCAGGATAAGATTCTTCAAGAGATGCCAAAACAGATGAAATCATATCATCTTTAGCTTTAGCTCGGTCTTGTTTATCTCCAATATTGACAATATCTTCAACTTGAGAACCAAGTTTTTCGTCAATGGCTGAGATTAATGATGCATCAGGTTCTGGAATTATAAATTCATCTTTTACAACATTCATTTCTGAAAGCAAATCATTTTGAAGTTCAATTATTTCTTTAATCACTTCATGGGCTTGCTTAAGTCCATCAAGAATTTCAGATTCAGTTGCTCCATCCGATTCACCTTCAACCATTACAACTGTTTCTTGATTTCCAGATACCACTAATTCTATATCAGAATCAGCAATTTCAGATCGTGTTGGGTTAATAATAAATTGTCCATCAACTCGACCCACACGAACAGACGCAATTGGTCCATTCCATGGAATTGAGGATGTCATTAATGCTGCCGAAGCACCCACACCAGCGAGTACATCAGCCATATTTTCACCATCACTTTGTAAAACAGTAATCATGATTTGGGTTTCATTTTTAAACCCTTTTGGAAACAATGGGCGAATTGGGCGATCAGTAACACGACTGGTCAGCACTTCATTTTCCGCAGGTCTTGCTTCACGTTTAAAAAATCCGCCAGGAATTTTCCCACCGGCATAATGTTTTTCACGGTATTCAACTTGCAATGGGAAAAAGTTTAAATCTTCCCTCGGTTCTTTTGCAGCATTTACCGCAGCTAAGATTGTTGTTTCTCCATAGGTCACCATTACGGAACCATTACTTTGACGAGCTACTCTGCCCGTTTCTAATCGCATGACTGTCCCAGCGATTTCTTTTTCTTTTATTATCATTTTTATCTTCTTTTATTGTTTATTATTTATGAGTTCTATGATCGCTTAACCGCGTATAGCTAACTCTTTTACTAGTTTTACATAAGAATCTGCATTTGTCCTAATAAGGTACTTAAGCAACTTCTTTCTTTGTGAGACTAACTGAACTAAACCACGACGTGTGTGATTATCTTTTTTATGTAATTTTACATGTTCTGTTAATTCGCGAATACGGTGTGTTAATATTGCAATTTGAACTTCAGACGAACCTGAATCGTTCGCGTCTTTTCCAAATTGATCAACGTATTTTTGTTTATCTTCTTTAGAGATAGGCATTTTCTTTTATACTCCTATTCATACTTACCTTGTAACTCAAGGCATTTTTGTTTATCGTTTATTAATTGAGATTTTAAATCTTTAATGGTCGGAAATTTCTTTTCATCCCTTATTCTTTCTAAAAACTCTATTCTTATTTCTTTCCCGTATAGGTCAACGACCCTATCATGAAAAAAGTGAATTTCCATCACAAGATCTTCTTCATTGAATGTAGGTCTAGTCCCGAAGTTACACATTCCATACAGTCGAAGTCCATTAATCCTTCCTCTTGTAAAATAGACACCGGGTTTAGGCATTAATTGGTTTTTCTCTACTGGGATTACGTTTGCGGTCGGGAAATTTAGTCCTTTTCCTCGCCCTGCACCATAAACTACTTTTGCCAAAAAACCGTAAATTGATCCCAGTTCAAAATTGGCTCGTCGTACAAAACCTTCTTGAATCAGTTGACGAATTCGTGTGCTTGAAATAACATGTCCTTCATCAGAAACGGGTTGAATAATATCCAAACCAATTTTTTTTTCTGCACAATAGTGCTTTAAAAACTCAGGACTTCCTTCCCTTTTATAACCAAAATGATGATCATAACCGATGATAATATATTCAGGATTGAAATTTGGAATGACAGTATGATTCAAAAAATCTACAGCTGTTGTTTCAGCGAATGTATTCGTAAAATTTATGACATGAACTATATCAACACCTAAAGTGTCAATGATTTCCAATTTTTGCTCAATTCCCATAATTAAAGACATTTTATCAGAAGATGAATCTAAAATATGGCGAGGGTGGGGATCAAATGTAACCAAAACAGATGGTAGATTTCTCGCATGAGCATGATTGACTACAGATGTTAATATACCATGATGTCCGCGATGAATACCATCATAAGATCCAATAGTTAAAACTGATGCTGGTAAAGACTTAAATTTATCTAACTGACGGATGATATCCATGATGATTGAAATTCGTCTAAAGATTGTGAATCTTCAACACAAAAACCACCAACCCGTGTTCGTGTTAAAGATAGTAAATATCCTACGGTACCTAATTTTTCAGCAATATCTTTTCCTAATACTCTAACATATGTCCCTTTAGAGCATGTTGCCGAAAACGTTAATTTGTTTTCAGAAAACTTATCCAAAGTAATTTCATTAATTTGAATTTCTACTGGTTCTCTTTTTACTTCAATATTTTTTCGCGCCAATTTATATAATCGTTGGCCCTTTACTTTCTTAGCTGAAAACATCGGAGGAATTTGAAATGTTTTCCCCAAAAAGGTTTTTATAGTTTTTTCGATTATTTCCGATGTGAGCTCAGGAACTGGTTTTGTTTCAATTATGTCGCCTTCAGTATCCAAAGTATTTGTTATTTCACCCAGCTGAATAGTTGCTACATAAGATTTATCTTCAGCTGTTATCATTGTAAGACGCTTTGTATCTTTTCCTGTACCTATAATTAAAACACCTTCTGCGAATGGATCAAGTGTTCCACCATGGCCAACTTTTTTTTCTTTAACAATTCCGCGAATCTTTTTAACAACATCAAAAGATGTCCACCCAACAGGCTTATGAATGTTCAGAATCATCTTCTTCTTTTATTTCCACATCATGGAGTAGTTGATTGATTTTATCACCATAAAGAAGACTATCATCAAAATAGAAATGAAGATCAGGCGTACTTCTTAAGTGTAACTCTGGTCCCATGAATTTCTTGAACGCTTTTCTTTTTTGATTAATTGCAACGTTAATCTCATTATCCGTCTTTTTGCGTCCTAACACACTATAATATACTTTGGCTGTACGAAGATCAGGAGCAACATCAACAAAAGTAAATGTAACGAATCCTAAATAAGAAAGGTTTATATGTTTTGAAAGAATTCCACTTAAAATATCTAGGACCTGATTTCCAACTCGGTCCATTCTTTTATAGGGTTTATTTGATTTCAATTTAGCTCTAGTTTACGCTTCACTTCACGAATTTGATATACTTCAATAATATCGCCTTCCTGAAATTTCTTAATTCCATCGACACCAATTCCACATTCCAATCCTTCTTTTACTTCTTTGGCATCATCTTTATGACGTTTTAAGGAATTAATAAGACCTTCAATTAGCACTTCACCATCTCTAATAATACGAGCTTTACCATTTCTGATAATAAGTCCTTCTAAAACTCTACACCCCGCAATAAAGCCAATTTTAGGAATTTTAAATTGAGTGAGAACTTCTGCTTTTCCAATACTGCTTTCAACTTTTTCAGGTTCGAGCATACCTTCTAGCGCTAATGTTAATTCTTCCACAGCTTGATAGATAACGTTATATGTTCGAATATCCACGCCTGCTTGTCTAGCTTGCAATCTTGCATTAGAACTTACCTGAACATGAAATGCAATAATGACGGCTTTTGAAGCTTCAGCTAAAAGAACATCGGATTCAGTAACCATACCAACAGCTTTGTGAATTACTTTCATGCCAACTTCAGTGTTGCAAATCTTTTCAAGAGAATCTGCCAATGCTTCAACAGATCCATCAACATCACCTTTAATTACCAAGGGAAGTGTCTTCATACTGCCTTCTTTAATCAATGATGACATATGGTCTAACGAAAAGGCCATTTTTTTATGTTCAATTTCACGCCTAATTCGTTGACGTTCACTCGAAACTCGTTTTAATTCTTTCTCATTATCCACAACAGCAAATGAGTCTGCCGCTTGTGGCACCTGATCGTATCCTTGAATTTGAATTGCATCAGATGGCCCCGCTTTTTTTAATCGTACACCATGTTCATTTGTAATAGCTCTAACTTTCCCGGAATAATCTCCACAAATAAATGGATCACCAATTTTCAATGTTCCTTTTTGAATAAGAACAGTTCCAACAGGTCCAAGCCCTTTATCTAATCTCGAATCAATAACTGTACCACGAGCATTACAGTTTTTATTTGCTTTTAATTCTAATACGTCTGTTTCTAATAAAATACTTTCCATCAATGCATCAATACCTTTACCCGTTTTTGCACTAATTTCAATATCTTGAATTTTTCCGCCCCATGTTTCTGTCAAGACTTCATGTTCACTTAATGCACGACGAACTTTTTCCGGATCGGCACCAGGTTTGTCCATTTTATTTATAGCTACTACCATTGGAACGCAAGCCGCTTTTGTATGGCTGATTGCTTCAATTGTTTGTGGCATAACAGCATCATCAGCAGCAACCATAAGAACGACTATATCTGTAACTTTTGCACCCCGAGCACGCATAGCAGTAAAAGCTTCATGACCTGGTGTATCTAAAAATGTTAATATTCGTCCTTTATAATCAACTTTATAAGCACCAATATGTTGTGTAATGCCGCCTGATTCCCCATCTGCTACATTGGCTTCGCGAATATAATCTAATAAACTAGTTTTTCCATGATCTACATGCCCCATTACTGTGATAATAGGAGGTCTTTCGACTGCATTTTTTATATCTTCTTCGGATTCTTCAATTACGAAAAGCTCTTCGCCTAAATCTTTTATTTTTTCTGCAATATATCCAAAATTATCAGCAAGGAGCTCTATAACATCCCAATCTATACGTTGATTTTTTGTTACCAACATCCCTAATTCAATACAGGTTTGAATAATTTCACTAGACGTAATTTCAAAAATTTTCGCCAATTCTTCAACATTTGAAAATTCTGCGACTTTAATTGTTTTCTTTTCCGATGAATCAATGATCTCATCTTCACCCTGAGGACGAGTCCTTTTATGAGACTTCTTTTTAATTCGAGTATCCATTTTCGCCAAAATACCTTTTACTTTGGTTTTAACAGATTTTTGAACTTGACCTCCAGCTCCACCCTTGTTTCCAGCTGGTTTTTTACTTGTTCCAGCTCCAACTTCTGTTTGTATATCTCTTAAATTAACCGATCGAAGTTTTTTTGTTGATTTAAATTTTTTCTTGAGTTCTTTTGCTTTTTTATTTGATTCTGTTTTCTGATCTTTTTCTTTTTCAACTTGAACTTGTTTTAATTTTTCAGTTTCTTTCTTTCTTTGAGCTATTTCTTCTTCTTTTTTACGATCTTCTTCTTCCTTGCGCTTTTTTGCTTGCTGATCATCTTCTTTACGTTTAATGGATTCTTTCTTTTCTAATTCTTGCTGATCAGAAAAAGAGAGTAGTTGAAGTTTTTTTGTACTCTTTTGTTTTTCTTTTAACCGAACATCATGGATTTCTTTTCTTACCTGTTCTTTCCGGAACCTATCAACTTGTTCCCTGTCTTTAACAAATTCACCCATAATCATTTGATGAACTGTATCATCCACTGGAGACATATGGCTTGATACGTTAATTTTACGACTTTTAAGAAAACTAAGAATATCTGTATGAGAAATATTCAAAGATTTAGCAATTTGGAAAATCCGTGTTTTTGCCATGTTTTATTTAGTGTCCTTGGCTATGGTTTCTTCTTCATGTGTAGAATCAGCTAGTTCTTCAGACGGTGTAATATCATCTTCCGTTGAATCATCTTCATCTTCATTTGTTGTCGAATTAATATCTTTATTATTCTCATCTATAAACGAACTAATATCGACACCTTCATCAACGACTTCTTCTAATTCAATTTCTCTTTCTACAAAAGATTGAACAGCTGTATAGATTTCATCTAAAGAATCTTCATCAATACCTTTAATGGATGATAATTCATCCATATCTGCATCAAGTAATTCAGATACAATGCCAATTCCTGCTTTTTCTAAGTTTTTGGCAATTGTTTTTGGCACATCTTCTATGTCCGACAAAGCAGTTTTATGATCTTCTTGAATTCGCTCATATTGTTTAACACCATGTGCATCAATTCTATAATCAGTTATTTGTGAAGCAAGATTGATATTCATTCCATTTCTTCCAATGGCAGCATCAAGACTATCATCATCAAATAAAGCCACACAATATTTCTTTTCATCATCAATAAAAAGTTTTACTGGTTTAGCAGGAGATAAAGCTCTACTTAAAAGGATTTCAGCCTGTTCACTGTAATTAACAATATCAATTTTTTCATTATTTAATTCACGAACAATAGCTTGAATTCGACTACCACGCATTCCAACACAAGCTCCCACAGGATCAATTCTACGGTCATTTGAGCGAACAATAATTTTTGCACGTTCCCCCGCATAGCGAGCAATTGAAGAAATATCAATTATCCCATCTTCTATTTCAGGGACTTCCATTTCAAATAATTTAAACAAGAAATGATTATCACTTCTGGATACAATAATATCCGGCCCTTTGGGCGTTACTTCTACAGATTTAATTATAGTACGAATTGTATCGCCACGACGATATCTTTCAGATTTAATTTGTTCACTTTTTGGCATTCTAAGTTCAGCTTGTTCAATATTGATATAAATACTATCACGTTGAACTTGATGGACAACCCCAATAACAATTTCACCAATCCGGTTGGCATAATCTTCATAAATATAATTACGTTCAACATCACGTAACCGTTGAGCAAAATATTGTTTTGCAGTAGTAACTAACCTTCGGCCAAATACTCGTGGATCAATCACTTCTACAAAAATGTCTCCTAATTCAAGATCAGCAGCATCTGGTTCTATTGCAATAGCTTCAGGTAAAGTAATTTCTACTTTAAAATCGTCAATTTCTTCAACGATAGTTTTTTCTGAATAAATTTCAATTTCACCTTTATCAAGGTTTACAATACAACTATAATTCGAAGAATCGCCATATTCTTTTTCTATAACATATAAAAATAAATCTTCAAGAATTTTAGCAAGTTCTGAACGTTCTACATTCTTCTCTCTCGCAATTTCTGAAAAAACTTCTATGAGTTCTCTATTTACCAAGATGCCTCCCTAGGGTTTATTGAATGAAACTTTTACTTTAGCTGATTTAATTTGATCAAAGGACAAAACTATTTCCTGCCCACTATCCATCAATGTAACAGAAGATTCGTCTGCACCCATTACCTTCCCAGTAATAGTTTTAGACTCTTCACCTTCCATAAAAACTACATTTAATTGCCGATTTATATTTTTTCGATATTGGAATGGAAACGCTAAGGGCTGATCTAAGCCGGGCGTTGAAACTTCCAAACGAAACCCATTTGGAAACCGAGCATCAATTTCTTCATCATCTCTTAACTTCTTAGATAATTTAGTTGTGTCTGCAAGTGTAACTGCTCGTTCCGAATCGATAATTATACGAATATAGTTTCCGCGGGTATCTTCAAAGACATCCACTAAAACCAATTCTGGAAGCAGGTAATTTTCTACGATATTTGTCATGTTATTCATTTTAGATAAAAGAAAAGCGGGCTCTCACCCGCTCTTCAACCCGCAAAATTACGGAATAACAATCCTTTTAACAAGAAATTAGCCGGGAATTTTACCTAGTAATTCTTCTGCTGCTTGCTTCTGAACTGCAGTAATATTTTCTTCAGAAAGAATTGTACTTGCAATAGTCTTTGCCGTCTGACTATCTCCTGATTTTAATATGAGATTCGCTTTTTGTAAACTTAGCATTCTTAACGTATGAGCATCTTCACTTTTCCGGATTCCTTTCTCAATATAATTTAAGGCTGTTTTAGTATCGGCTGCCTGAATTGCAATATCTGCGAGCATAATTGTTGCAGCTGGAATCATCGTTTCAATTGGCTTATCCTTTAAAAATTGAGATAAATATATTTTCGCTTCCGAATAATTTTCTGCTTCAAAATTTAATTTACCCAAATAATATCCTGCTATCTGGGAACTACGAGTCCCTTTAAACTCTGAAGTCAGTGTCTCTAATTGGAATTGTGCATTTTCATTATCTCCAATATCTAACGCAACTAACGCTTGTCCCAATGCTTCACTGGCATTTTCATTTTTTTGAGATTGTTTCTCTGAGATTACATTATATCCAATTACAATTATAATGAGAGCGATGGCAGCCTTCATATAGATTGACTTACTTTCAGAAATATGAGTTTGCGCTTTATCAATTGATTCTAAAAATGGATCTCTTTGAATTTCTTTTTTTGTAAATTTCTTAGTTGGCTTTAACATTTCTTTCCTTTTACATTTATGTATTCATAGTACCCTCGGCGGGAATCGAACCTGCATCTAATGCTTAGGAGGCACTTGTTCTATCCATTGAACTACGAGGGTATATATTAATAAAATCCGACGAAAAACATTCGAATTTCACTGACAAATTTACTTCATTTATTTTTCAATAAAAGAACCAATCAGCGATAATATTTTCATCAAATCTTTCAAAAAATAAAATCTATTTCAGCAATATCATTTTCTTTGTTTTAACAAAATCCTGTGATTGAATGGTATAGAAATACAACCCGGCACTCACCGACTGACCTCCATTATTTGTCCCATTCCATTGGATAGATTTATAGCCAGCATTTTGCTGAACATTAACCAAATTCTTGATAACACGACCCATCATGTCATAAACCGTAATATTAACAAGTCCGTCTTCCGGTAAATCATATCGTAGCGTTGTGACCGGATTAAATGGGTTCGGATAATTTTGATGAATTTTATAGGACTTTGGAATCTCGCTTCCATCAGCTAATCCCACAGATTCTATAATTACAGACACCACGTTAGACCAACCTGACCAATTGCCAACAAATGCCGACACTCTATAATAGTACATCACATTAAATTCTAGATCATTGTCTGTATATGTATTTTGTGTTACGTATTGTGTCATCACATCCGATTCAAATTCCGGATCGGTGGATCGTTCAAGCGCATAATATTGTACATCTTCTGTAGGGTTCCAAACCAAAATCACAAATGTACCCTGATTATAGATTTGAAGTCCTGAAACTGCAGTCACAAATTCATGTGATCCCATATCCGGTGCAACGTCAAAATAATCGGAAATATCTTCTGTCCCATCTCCATCCAGATCTGCTATGCCAGCATCAATACAAGGCGACCCATCTTGGAGGAAGAAATCTCCGTCATTTGCATCCACAAAAAGTGGATTGGAATTGATATTTCCATACCCACCGTAGCCACCTTGGACATCGCTGTAATCAACAGAAATTGTTCCACCACTAGCAGCTCCCACTTCACTGGGAGTACCATTGCCCCAAACAATAGAATTGATAACTGAGACTTGGCTTTCCATGATTGATCGAATTGCACTGCCCTGATTTGTTGAATTACCGGTTACCGTACAATTAGAGATAGTTGCAGGAGTTCCAAAAATATTGATCGTATTCCAGTTGCTGGAATTGTTGGTAATCGTACTGCGAGTCATAGTAAAACTATCAGTCCAAGCAACCAAAACACCACCGCCACTAGAATTACTTGCTGTTGAAATGTTATTCGCAATAAGGCAGTTATTAATCACAGGATTGCCACCCCACATGGCAGCAATACCACCCCCGCCGTAATCAGGAGTTCCGGCAGTGTTTCCTGTAATGGTGCAATTTTCGATTGTTCCATTGGAAAGCATCCAGATTCCTCCTCCAGAATTTGCAGCATCATTATTTGAGATGGTTACATTATCCAGAGTTGGGTTTGCTTCATTCATCCATACAAGACCACCACCGCTACCATCAGCTGAATTATTACTAACGATAGAATTTGTTAAAGTCCAAGTTGACCCAGATGCATCCGAAAAAATCCCGCCACCATGAGTCGGTGCATAATTTTCTGTAATCGTCATATTATTATATGTGCCACTACCACTTGCTAAAAAGATGCCTCCACCGTGCCCCATATCATTATTCTCTCCAAAAAGGCCAAGAGATTCATTGTTATTTACATCCACATTTGACATATCCAAAGACGAAACGTAAATAAACATCCCACCGCCTAAAGCACTGGCTTGGTTATTTCGAATAATCAAATTGTTTAACTCTGCGCCATCTACACGAAATACAGAAACACCACCACCGTTATAGGAATGACTATTTTCCACAATCACATTTTCTATGACAACATCAATTGTTCCAATCACATTATAATCGTTATTGAACATATCATTGGCAGTCAATAGAAGCGCTCCGCCTCCCGTACACCCATGACTTTCTGAATAGCCACCGGTTAAGGTCAAATTAGCTACATGAACGTTTTCCACTTCCTTGATAATCAAAACACCTGACTGATTATTCACATCAGCTGCAGCATCTAAAATAGTTGTTTCCATTTCAACTCCAATGAGATGAACATTATCCGGCAAAATGATTGGAAAAACTTCATTGGTGGATGCTTTAGAATAAACACCGGGACCGATGTGAATTGTAGTCACTTCATCAGATTCTTGCTTCACCATGGTTAACGCATGGACAATAGATCTGAATGGAGCAGATTCAGAACCAGCATTACTATTATCACCAGACGGTGAAACATAATATGCGTTCTCATCAATACAATTCCCTGAAATATCGTTTTGAATATAATCAGCTTCATCCTCTATGGATCTGAGAACAAAATCATTTACTGTACTTGATTCACAATCAATATTCTCAAAAACACTGCCGCTGACGTCAATGGAACCATCATATCCATAGGAATAAAAATTCTCACCATCACCACTGCTGTTATTTTCAAAATAATTATTCTGGATATTTAGCTCTTCTGGAATATCTCGGCTATTGCTATTACTTTGGTTCGCATGATTCCTGTCCTCATCAAACTCAATATCATCATCGGCAAAATGACTAATGGCGCCTCCATTTGTGGTATTTTGCCCTGTATCACCAGTAAGCCCATTATTCATAAATCGATTGTAATTAATCGTCGGATAGGCTTTATAAATTAGGATGGCTCCACCGGAACGTTCTTGTTTCTGAGCACAATCGTTATTTATTAACATGGATGTTCCGGTCCCATCTTGGAAAGTAAATCCAAGAATCGTTGGTTGAATGTCACCGTCGCGAACAATGAGGCAACTTCCGTTTTGGATGCCACTTATCACAGTATTATTGATGTTCTCATTATTGTAAAATTCGAACTCAATGTCATCATAAATGGCATGGCTGGCGAGCACTATCTCATTTTCGAGAATTAGGTTTTCGGTGTAAGTGCCCGGAGCAACAAGAATTGTGTCACCATCTGCAGAAGCGTTAATACCTTCTTGGATGGTAGAATAATCTGCTGGGATGTTGATGGTTGTTGCGGTAAGACTGGACGCAGAAATTAAAAGAATAACAAATTGTTTCATAAAAGCCTCTCTTCTTACTCTAAATGTACAAAATGTTTTACTTACCCCAAGCCGTAGATATCTCCTGATGTAGTTGGACGGATAAATATTGATTCCGGTCCGTTTTGTTTTTTATATTTTTTGATCTGGATTTTAATTCCAAGTATGCGTTCTCTAAATATTCCTTCGCTGCTCTTTTATTTCCGACTGAAACATGAGCTTGATACATATTCCAATTCAAGGAAATGACATCTTTACTATTAGGATCATGTTGCTCAATTAATTCATTGAATATTTTTATATAACTTTTGGCTTGGGATTTTTGACCGTCCTTCATGAAAGTGACCGCCAGCCAGGAAAGGGTTGTTAACCTATTAATCGGTATATCTGCATAGATGCTATCTGCTTTAGATAAATAATGAACAGCACTGTCAAAATTTGTTAGATTGAAATGGGCAATTCCAATACCTTTGTATCTTTCAGATATTTGGAAAGTATCATCCAAAAACATTGCAATACTTAATGATCTTCTAAAATTGGGAAGCGCATCCTGATAATTTGTATTGTAAACTTGCGCTTCACCCAAATTAAACAAGGTTGAGTTTAAACCTTTTTTATCAATCAGCTTTTCTTTGATGGCAATGCTTTGATTAAATTGTTCAATGGCCTCGGCAAAATCACCCATATCATAATACACTTCACCAAGATTGTTTAACGTTTTACCATAATTTCGTGTGTCACCTAATTCTTCTTTAATGGCAAGGCTTTGTTCATAATAGTGGATGGCTTTTGAGTAATCATGGTCCTTCCAATACCAAATACCAATATTATTCACATATTTTGAAATTTTCAGTTTATCATCAAATTCTTTCGCAATATTAAACGCTTGGAGCCAATATTCTAATGCTTCGTCCAATCGGTCTGTTCTATAGTATAAAATGGCGATGCTATTCATGATCTTTGCCATACTATTCTTATCATTCATTACAGTGGAAATTGATAATGCTTCAGAGAATTTTTCCAATGCAAGATCAACTTGTCGTTGTTTGCGGTATAATTGTCCTTGTTTTCTTAAGGACTCTGCTAAACTGGTGTTATCATCCAATTCTTTACTTTTTCGGAGTGATTGTGCAAAAATGGTTTCAGCTTTATCGTACTGTGCATTGTCATAATACATTTGACCCAATTTAAGCTGAGCCGCAATAAGTTGATTATCTAAAACAACCACGTCTTGCATCATATCGATGGCTTTCTGATCTTGATCTACATTATTGCTTCGCGCATATAGATCTTTGGACTTTAGATATAGTTCGTACGCTTTCGGATCATACACAATTTCTGTCAATTCTGTAGCCAATGGAATATCTAACCCACCAATGATATTTTTCACCAAGACTCCTACGATTGACTGTAGACTATTTTCTTCGATGAACCATTTGTTGATGAATTTATCTTCACCTGTAGAAGCTTCAACTAATTTACATCTGAGATTAAATCCATCGCCCGATCTTTGAAGACTACTTTCAAAGACAAATTGAACACCCAAACTTTTTGCAATCTCTGCGATTTCTAAATTTTCCTTATTCAATTTTCTGACGGATGCTACCTCTGAGACTTTCAATTTCCCTGGTAATGCTTTTGAAAGATCAAAAATGATATCTTCTGTCATAGTTTCCAAATATTGATCATCTTCATTTCCTCGGATGTCCATATACATGACCGCCACAGACACAACATCGGGATTCTTAGGCATAATGAAATAACCTGCAACACCCATGATTAATAAGGCTACAACAGCAAACTGCCAGATAGGTGTTGTCTTTTCGAGCTTCGCTGATACAGCAGACAATTTTGTTTCGGGAAGATTGTGAGACGTAATACAATAAACTTCAACCGTTTGTCCTACGCCTTTTAATTTTGGTTTTCCTAAATATTTAGTATCAAACCCTGGTTCTCTGACTAGAGCATCATTGACCTTATTGGAAATTGCAATTCCACCTTCTGCTGAAAAGGGTTCAATCCGTGCAGCAATGTTCACATCATCACCAATTACATCATTTTCAGTGACTAGTATTTCACCTTGATGAATACCAATCCTGTGGTTTAAATCTTCTATGGGTTTTGATATTTTTTGGAATTCAATACAGCATTCCACTGCATCTGTTACGGTATCAAAAATGAGCAACAGTCCATCTCCCATTTCTTTCACCCATTCGCCGTTCCTTGATTCCACCATTGGCTTGAGCAGTTCACGCTGTTGGGCTAATAGAGCAGCTGCTTTGGACTGATCTGCAGCCGTGAGTTTTGTGAAGCCAACAATATCGGTAAAAACAATGGCTGCAAGTTTTCGTTTTGGGGCTGTCATAGTAGAATAATTCTATTCAATTGAATTCAAAGAAAAACGTTAGGAATTATCTGATAAATAGTTGGAATAATCAAAGAGTTTCAGTTTAATCTTCTATTCTTAACTCCCTAGTCATTAAATCTTTAACTGATTGTTTTGCATTCCTTTTTTCAAATAATATTTGATAAACTGCTTCACAAATTGGCATATTGACATTGTATTCTTGTCGAAGTTGATGGACTGATTTCGCTGTTTTCACACCTTCAGCTACCATTTTCATTTCAGATAATATTTGATTTAATGATTTACCTTCCCCAATAGATTGTCCAACTAATCTATTTCGACTATGTTTACTTAAACAGGTTACAATCAAATCACCCATTCCACTTAATCCCTGAAATGTTTTCATTTTCGATCCCATCGCAATTCCCAATCTAGATATTTCAGCCATTCCGCGAGTCAAAAGAGCTGCTTTAGTATTATCACCATATCCAATACCATCGCAAATACCAGTTGCGATAGCAATCACATTTTTAATAGAGCCGCCCAGCTCCACACCTTTAATATCAGTATTCGTATAAATCCTTAAAGTTTCATTTGAAAAAATATTTTGAATTACTTGTGCTGCTTCTATATCTAAAGAAGAAGAAACTAAAGTTGTAGGGTGCCCTTGAATAACTTCTTCCGCATGACTTGGACCCGATAAGGTTACTATTTTAGTGTAAGCATTTCCTAGAACATCTGCAATAACTTCACTTACTGTCATTAAAGTATCAATTTCAATCCCTTTGGATACATTCACGATAATTTGATTATTAGAAAAAACATCCTTATGAGATTTCAATAAATCACGAATCGCAGGCGACGGTACAGCAATAATAACAATGGATGCATCTAAAACTGCATCATCTATAGAAGATGTAAATGTTACAGATTTTGGAAATATTAACGATGGAACAAGATAGTGTTTTCTTGTGTTTGATAGCTTTTGAACAATTTCAGGGTTTCGATGCCACATTGTAACATCCATTCCTTTATTTGCTAAAGCCAACCCTAAGGCACCACCCCAGGACCCACAGCCTAAAAAAGTTATTTTATTCACAATTAGGATGTATACATTGAATCAATAACATCTACCCAATTTTCTCTAATTTGCTTTCGTCTAATTTTTAGAGTTGGCGTCAATTCACCATCATCAATTGTAAAATCACGAGGTAGAATTGTAAACTTCTTTATTTGTTCAGGATTTGAAAATTTACTATTCAGATTATTAACGAATGATTGAATTTCAGCAATAATTTCATCACTCTCAGTAAAATCAGATAAAGAATGGTCCAAATCTTTTAACATTATTATTTGTTCACCTGGATCTTTTGGGATTTCATTCGCATTGACACCGAGTTTATCACGTAGTATTGCGGAAACATCTAAGGTAAATAAAGCTGAACAATATTTTTTAGCATCCCCTACTAAGAAACATTGAGATAGCAATGGTATTCCTTTCATCGTTTCTTCAATAACCAGAGGTGCAATATTTTTTCCACCTGAGCTCACATATATTTCTTTTTTACGGCCAGTGATACTTATAAAACCATCCGAATCAATTTTCCCAACATCACCCGTATGCAACCAACTATCGATAATGGTTTCTGCTGTTGCTTCAGGATTTTTATAATATCCTTTCATGACATGATCTCCACTGATTAAGATTTCTCCATCATCCGCTATTTTCATTTCAGTCCCAGGCATGGCCTTCCCTACAGACCCAATCTTATTATTTCCAGTATAATTTAAAGTGGCTCCAGCAACATTTTCTGTCATGCCATATCCTTCAAATAATGGTATATCTAATGATTGAAAAAAGGTAAGAATATCTGGATTAATAGGTGCAGCCCCTGAAATAGCAAAACGCATACTAGAAAAACCAATTGCTTCTTTCAGTTTTCCTTTAAAAACACCAGATAGACCTGGAATTTTTAAACCAAATTTTAAAATTGCTTTTCCATCAATTGCTGCTTTTAAGTTTGAAAATATTTTTTCATAAATCCTAGGCACGCCAATAAACAAATGTGGTTTTACTTCTTTTGCATAATCAACAACATATAATGGGCTATTGACTATGTGTAAATGTAATGCTGTATTTATCCAATAATGGTTATCGACCAATTGACCAAAAACATGAGCCAATGGAAGCCAAGAAACATAACGTTCACCTTGTGAAAATTGAAAAGTATTCCCAACTGACTCCAATTCAAACATCCAATTTTTATGAGTGAGTTCAACTCCTTTTGGATTTCCAGTTGTACCTGATGTATAAATTAAAGAAGATGTACTTTCTTCTGATATTCCATCAATTCGAGTGAGAACTTCAGATTCATTAATATTTTGTCCGCGTTCTATAAATGCATCCCAAGTAATTGCTTTTTCATGATTCAATGTATCAACACCTTTCATCATGACCACAGTCTCAACTTTTTCAAGACGATCGATTATATTTAAAAATCGATGATTTGGCATTTTAGCTGTTTCATCATTATCGCCTGGATTATTCCCTACAAAAACAATTTTGGAATCTGAATTACCAACCACCCACTCTACTTCTTCAGATGAACAAGTATGATACACGCCAACGCTTACAGCATTTAGCATTTGTGATGCTATATAACATCCATACCATTCTTTTCGATTATAACTATAAATACTGATTTTGTCATCAATCTGCAATCCTAATGATAAAAGTGATTTTGAGATTTTCATGGAAAAATCAAAAAACTCAGACCAGGTATCAGTTTCCCAATTTCCTTGGCTGTCTTTTACTGAAATAGCTGGCTCATCAGAATATTGATTTGCGTTATTAATTAACATTTTTGGTGTATTCATCTTATTTCATCCAATTTATTTTTTAGAAATTACATCAACATTGCTATTGATTGATATTCTGAATTTAGTTCTATTTAAAAGATATATCAATTTTATCAAAACCATACCCTTGACTATTTATAATAAAGACTAATAATTTCCAGCTTATCATTTAATGAAAGAATGCCGGTGTGGCGGAATTGGTAGACGCGATGGATTCAAAATCCATTTCTCGTAAGGGAGTGGGGGTTCGAGCCCCTTCACCGGTACATTTTTTCAATTTTTCGCCTATTTTTTCAACCCCATATTTCCCTTGACTTACATCGAATAAACCAATACTTTAACCATTGAAGGTGCTGGTTTGGTACCTTTGGTATGTGGAAGGGGTAGACGTTCACGGGGTCCGAGGCCTTAGTGAAGTCTGCCCCACTTTTTTATATACAAATTCCAAATACTTTTTTTAAATATTTTGTATATACAGTTATTATTCAACTTACTATAATATAATAAAAGTACAACTTAAGAGACGAAATTTATTTTCCAGATAAAAACAATCTTTATTTCATCTATAATTCAATTATACAAAATCAGTAATTAATCCAATTATTATGTAGGTAGGCTATTTAGTACGATTTCAGGAATTTTCAATATGTCATTGACGGAGATTTCTTGTTTAGTCTGTAACCGTCCAATTGTACTACATGGAATACCATTCGTCATACAAATACGTTGAAACTCCATTAATTCTTTTTCTCCCACAACTACCAATGCTGCACCAAAAGATTCACCAAACAATAACTCTTCAGATTTAAGTTTTCTAGAAATATGTGTTTTAATTCCATATTTTCTCTCAAGAGCCAAATACATAGATAAAAGAGAAATTGCTAACCCACCTTTAGAAATCGTAGTGACTTTTTTAATCACATCTGTTGAAACAGCTTGCACCAGAGTTTGATTTATATTGTATTCCATTGTACTATCAAATACAGGCGCGTTATGTTCAATAGTTTGCCCAGTCAAATCCTGAAATAGAGAATTTTCCAATTCTCCCTTTACACTTCCTAATAATGAAATAAAATCACTATCTAAAATTTCTGACCCTGAATGTTCTGATTTATTTCCTATCGCTATAATTTGATGTTGGTTTGGTAGAAGCTCTTTATTTAAATAGTTTTTATTCACATTTTTGAAACCAAAAGAACTAATTACAGATTGCTGTCCCGTTAAAAACTGAGAATTATCGATATTAGATATTAAACTTAAAGATTCAATGTTAGATCCCATCATGGCCATCTGTCGCACCACATTCGCTATAGATCGAGTTCCATTAAATAAAGAATGTTCAAAGGATTTAATAGTTTGATGCCTAACAATTTTTACATTTCGCTTAAAACCTTTTTCAATAATCGCGTCAGGTTTAAGAGTTAGATTTCCTTTTACTATCATTTCTTTGACAATTTTTAAGGTATTTATTTTTTTAGATTTTTTTGAAAAATTCGATTTGGAATTGATCTCATTTTCTAGTTGTTCATTTTCTTTAGCATGAATGGATATTCTAGTGATCGATACAGGCCATTTCCTTTCTTGGTCATCTCCAAAATTTAACGTGTGAAATAAATCATCTTCAATGGACCCTATTCTATCATAAACATATCCCTGCTCACTCAACAGTCTATTTAGCTCATTATCACGCCTTCCGTTCGATAAAAAAAGAATATCACCTCTTTTATACTTATTCGGAAATTTTATATTGAGAGATACTTTCTGTGGTACTAAAGATAATATACGCCTTAAATCATTTCCACAATTGCCACTGAGTGATAAGCCTGTTACAAATGGATTATAATTTTTAATAATATTCATAATCCGCTTTTCATTCATTAAAGATTTCCCGGGTTTTGGAATGGAAACATATCCAAAAAGTTGTCCTGGTATTATCTTTTGTGAAAAAGACTCCTTTTCCATACTAGCAACAACAATCACTTTACCGGTTTTTTGCTTAGGTGCATCATGTGAAAAATAATGAGTTAAGCTTGGAGAAAAAGATTCCGTCATTTTTTCTTCAAAATATTGAATATTAGCCAAGCATACTTTAGATGGTTTAAATAACCAAATATAAGATAATTGAATCGGCCAAGATCCATGTAATACACAATTTCTAATTAAGTAATTTGGGGATATCCAATGTCCCGAATCTTTTACATCTCTAATTTCAATTTTTACATTTTGATCCACAGGGCCAATTTGTTGTACAAAACGGGGTGGCAACATTTCGCGCTGGTGTAAAACGGGTTCAAGAATTTGATATAATATTTTTAATTCTTTTTTTGACGGGTTACGACTTAAAGACCGTTTAATAAATTCAAGATCAAGGGATGAAAACAATTTCATTTATTTTGCCAATCTATTTTATTAATGATTGATTCCATATCACCCCAAGAAAATCCCTTTCTCATTAATTGATTTACCAATTTGTTTTTTTCATTTTGAGTCTTATCCTTATTCTTTAATCTTTTATTTGTAATACCTTGAATAAGTGATTCTGGTGGATTTTCGTCATACAATTTATCTAAAATGGGTTTAAGAATTTGATTTGGGATTCGATGATGATAGAATTCATTTAAAACCAATTTCCTTCCCATCTGTTTATTACATATACAATGCTTCGCAAACATTTTGGCAAATTCGGTATCATTAACATAGCCTTTTTCTTCAAATTCTACCAATATGGGGCTAATAACATTTTCGTCATACCCCTTTTCTTTCATTCTTCTCATTAATTCTGCACAGCTACGTTGTCGGTAACTTAATAAATTTAGAATTAAATTTTTAATTTTGATTACCGATTCATTCGATAATATTTCCTGGATTTCTTTCGGATTAAGCGATTGACCAACTGTTAAGGGAGTAGAAAGAAAAACGTCTTCGGAAATTCCAAAGACGTCTCCTGATTCTAATTGAATTGTTAATCGATTATTCCGTCGTTTTTGCGGACTTATTGATATAATTTTATTTGTCAGATTCGTCATCAAGTCCCATAAAAGCTTTCACTTTATTTACGACACTATCATATACATCTTGATTATCCAATAGGAACGATTTTGCATTTTCTCTTCCTTGCCCTATTTTTGTATCTTCATACGAATACCAAGCGCCCATTTTCTCCACGATATTTCCTTCTACAGCTAAATCAATTATATCGCCTACAGTAGAGATTCCTTGACCATACATTATATCGAATTCAGATTTTTTAAATGGGGATGCAACTTTATTTTTTACCACCTTAACTCTTACTCGACTTCCAACCATATCAGTTCCATCTTTAATAGTTGTAATTCGTCGGATTTCCATCCTAACTGATGAATAAAATTTAAGTGCACGACCCCCTGGAGTGGTTTCAGGATTTCCAAATACAACTCCAATTTTTTCACGAATTTGATTAATAAAAATCACACACGTGTTCGATCGACTTACAGTTCCTGTTAATTTCCGTAATGCTTGTGACATGAGTCTTGCTTGAAGTCCCATATGAGATGCACCCATATCTCCTTCTAATTCAGCTTTTGGAACTAAGGCTGCCACAGAATCGATTACAATCACATCCATAGCGCCACTTCGAACCAATGTTTCGCATATTTCTAAAGCTTGCTCTCCCGTATCAGGTTGAGAGATTAATAACTCTTCGATATTTACACCCAATCTTTTTGAATATTCTGGATCAACTGCATGTTCGGCATCAATAAATGCAGCAAAACCACCTGCCTTTTGAGCTTCGGCAACAATATGTAATGCTAAGGTTGTTTTACCAGATGATTCTGGACCGTAAATTTCAATAATTCGACCTTTTGGAACACCACCAACGCCCAAGGCTACATCCAATGATAAACATCCTGTTGAAATAACATTATCCATTATACGTACTTCGTTATCGCCTAAGCGCATGATGGCACCTTTTCCAAATTGTCTATCAATTTGAGTGATTGCTAATTCTAACGCTTTTGCTTTTTTATTTTCTACTGCCATGATAACTCCATTATTATTTTAAGTAAACTATTTTCTGAGATTTCTGAAACATTTTCTTTCCTTCGGTTGAAATAGCTTTCATCCTGACAATATACATTCCACTAGGAACTTTTTGTCCGTTGTCTGTCAAGCTATTCCATTGAACTTGATGAAAACCAGCCTGAAAATTATCAAACTGTAATGATTTTACCAACTGTCCCATGACATTATAAATGTCGAAAATGACATCAGAATTTAACGGTAAAGCAAAGGGAATAGTAACAGTTGGATTGAATGGGTTTGGGAAGGCTGCGTTGAGTTGGTAGTCTTTGGGGATGAGTTCTGACACAAGCTTCCAACTCGGTCTTTGTTGCTGAACCCAAGCATAAATTACATTAGACGTTAGACTATGATGTCCTTCAGTATCTACAACCTTTACTTCGTAGAACTTTTGAAAATCCTGACTCTCTTCCTTTGGTGAACCCTGTTTCCAAAGACGAATATTATCAGGGTCTTCAAAATGGGTTATAACATAGTGATGGTCTAAAACATTTGTCGTTAAAGTTGCTCCCCAAAGGATTGGCGTCATATCTAACTCATTATAGGTATATATTTCATAGGAAAGAACAGCATCATCCACATCTGGTGCTTCCCATTCTATCAAAGGATGATCTCCAATCTCTATAGTCTCTGAAAAAGAAATTATAACAGATGGAAGTTGATAATAAAAAGCTCCTATATCCATCCTAGTTCCGTCTGGGTCTTGGTCGTCCATATCAGTTTGCCATGTGATTCCATTATCATTATTATCAGGATCACCATTATCTATAGCGATTGACCCTGGAGATAACTGAAACGAAGTTAGACTCATATTCGAGTCCCCATATTGATTTCCTACACTTGTGCATTTACTCGGGTCATCGATTATGTTAAGATCTTCATTCTCATCAAAAACATTATAATCCAGATGATGTCCACCGAACGTATAACTCAGGTTAAGAACGGCACCTACTTGATTTTGCTTAAAAATTGAATTTTTTATAGAAATAACAGCATCTACAGCAGCATTGTCATTACTTCTATAAACACCTATTCCATTTCCATAAAAAGTACAGTTGTTTATTAAAACATCTTCATTAAAATCCATGTACCCATTGATCGCAATAGCAGTATCAGCATGGGTTATCACCGTATTATTTACGGTAAGAGTCCCATCATCAACATGAATTCCTGCCCAGAATTGGGTTGCACTGCCTAATAATAGTATTGGGTCTGCCGGTGTACCATTAATTTGAAAATGGGCTCCATTTTCAATGATAAATTTGCGACCGGGATTTAAGGTATAATGTGCACCCGGTGGAATAGAATAATCCTGTGTAATTATGATGGGATCAGAAATAACAATTGCATCACCTGTCCCTTCAAGCATGTCCACATAAACAGCAGACAAAGTACCACCTGAATTTAAAACTGAAATGGATGTTTCTCTTGAATTAGGAGAATCGATTTGAATATCTTGTGTATTCGTTTCCCAATAAGCAAAAATAAATATGGAATTTGACCCAAAATAATATTGCGGTGTTTTTGCAATTTTTTCATTAGATGAAGATGAAACAATTACCGAATTATCTATAAGATTAATTGTCCCCCGTATTTCACCATTAGGAGCACTGTCATTGTAGGTAATCGTTTCATTTATTAAAGATAATGAATGATGGACTGCATTGATATCTGCACCCTCATGAAACACAACCTTAATTTCATGTTGAGTGGGATCATTATTTTCTATCGTGCAATTATCATAATCCCATTCTGAAAAGAGTGAATATTGCTTTTCATAGTCATACGCTGAAAGTAAATGAACATTTGGAGATTTTAGGCGGTAGATGGGATTATCGGGGTGGAATGTACTATTTTGATTTAGAAAAACCTGGATGTTTCCATTTTCATCAGTCTGTTCGCTTAAAGGACGAAATTCATCGGGCTGAATCCATTCTTCAGGGTCTGCATCAGGGTTTTCTAAATACCAAGGATCGTAGAGATTTATTTGCACAGGACTCAAAAAAGTGATTTGGCTTTTACTTTTAAAATTGGCAATTAGTCCTTCACTTATTCTAATTTGATCCATCTCAAAATCTGTAATTTGTAAATTATATAACAAGCTATTCCACCATCGATGATGATACATTTCGTTTTGGAAATCGTGAGGATATACCGTATTACTAGAGTTTAATTCTGCCCAAAATGATAGCCCCGAGTTAACTGTTACATGCTCGTTAGTCAATATATTTATTATTGTTAGTTGACCGCCAAGATTTTCAAATGTTACTTCATTTCTGTTTTCTGCCAATACTCTATATAAATCTTGAGGAAAGAGATTATATACAACAGTTCTCATTACATTTACCTGTTCACTTGTAAATTCATCTCTGCAGTCCTTGTGGGAGTAAGACATTGTGTTACTTGTAGATGGTTGATACTGCTGTGTATTATTACAAATATCGTAACCTATCGTTTGCAGGTTTATTTGGCAATTCTCATCAACTTTATCAACAATTCCTGGATCGGCAGCCGTAGTACATAGCTGGTCGCCAACATACTCGCAATTGAAGCATTCATCGGTACTATCCCTCGTTACAAACTCATTTCCAAATTGAAGTTCATGTGTATGATATAACCCTAAGCAATGACCTATTTCATGAGCAAAGGTTGAATAATTAATCGCTGTATTATTAACGATAATTAAATCTGTACAGCCAATTGATTCTGACCTTGACACACCACTCCCAATATAATACACATCTAATAGAGTCGGATTATCATTTATATCAAGAAGCGTTTCTTCTTCATTCTCAGTCATTGATTCATAAAAATTGGAATCATCAATATAATCTATAGACGGATCCAACTGAAAGAATATATTAGAATTATTTAAATTGAAAATACTTTGAGCATTAAAAATAGATGTTTCAATGTCAGAAAGAGAAATCCCACCAGAACCGTTATTTTGTCTAACTATATGAGCACGTATCCAAATTGTTAGCTCTTCATCACTATTAACTATTGGCAAATCACTTAATGAGAATATTCCTTTTGCTAAATAGTATTCATCATTACTGGGTGTTCTGCATTCATTATTTTCCCCATTAATGAAAGATAAAAAAATAGATACTATTAAAATATATTTTCTTTTCATTTAAAAGCCCACTATGTTATTATTGATTATCTGTGCCCTCTTAAAATAATACCTTTCCAAAATACGTTTTCAACTTGAAAACCGACCATAACTGCCAAATCTCCTTTTAAATCACCTCTTATAGATTTGAAATTATATTCTGGATAAAAATGCTCATCCTTGTGCCAACGCATCCCATTATAATGAACATAAGTCATCCCTGAGCCAAAAAATAGAAGATCATTTGACCCATTAGACCCTATGGACAAATAGCCTCTTTCGCCCATTTTAACTTCTTCATTTGTTAAATAGGTAGAATGTTTAGAAAAATAATTGTATTTCCAAACGCCACCACCCGTTGCAAAGTAAACCGTATCATCAACAATATGACTGCTCCAAATTCTACCAAACTCATCAACATCGGGTTCACGCAAATCGGTATAAATTAATGTGTTGATTTGGTTTTGTGCAATTTCCAATGCAACAGAAGCTGTTACACCAAACATGTTTGTATACCCTGTGATAAAAATATAGTCTCCATCTATTGTTCCATCTATATCAATCAAATCCACATCCGTCCCACTTTCCATCTTGATAAACTCATTCCCATTATAATGGACTATGCTACCCTTTCTTCCCACAAAATACATATTATTAGAAGATGTGCCCCAAATAGCGTTTATATAGCCTGCATCAATTCCCATATCATGCAGCCGATATAATGTCCATTCGCTCCCATCCCAATACGTCGGATAACCACCACAAGAAACCCAAATATCATTTTCATTAAAATATTGGATACTGTTTATTATTGCCCCCACAGCGTATACTAATTCTAAATCCCATTTTAGTCCATCCCACTTGGCAAGATTATACCAACCACTATCAGTTATTATTTCTCCCACAACCCAAATATCATTCTCGTCAACAATCCATACATCATTCAAATAACTACCGTATTCTCCCAGCGTATCAATCTCCCAGGTAAAGTTATGGCTGGTAGTATCCATGGTGGTTACAGTCAAGGTTTCGCTTTCGCCAATTCGCTCTGTTCCATTTTTCCAATAACCCTTGTAGGTGTAGGATGTGTTTGGGTTCAGTCCCGTGTCTTTTAAAAGTGTGTCCGATTGAAGTGAAAGCGTTTGAACGGTGGAATCATCTCTTGTGAGTTCAAAGGTAAACTGGGCAAGAGAATCTTCCGGGCTTATGTTTAGGTTTACGGTGGTCACACCAGCAGAATGGAGAGACAGGGTAAAATTGGTATTTTGCTCATCTTCAAATAAGAAACACGATGAGAAAAACAAAATGCAAATATATATTATTTTCATTTTGTTTTTGGTTTTTTATAAATTATTGAATACTATCATATTTTTCCCCCAAGGGAAAGCTCTTAAGTAAAGTGTAAACAGCTCCAGTTGGTAACAATTCGCTACTGAAATAATGAATTCGATCTACATGTAAATTTATAGGATCGTAAGATGAATTTAAAAATGATTCCACATTCGGGGTATGTTTTTGTGGGTACTTTATTCTAGCCAACGTAATGTGGGGCGAAAAAGCTTGAGATGATTTAGGAAATCCCAAACTATCTAACTTAGTCTCAATAGAGTCTGTCAATTTTGTTAATGGGTTTAAGTCTCCGTCTACGCCCATCCACAATACACGAGGTCTCGTTTCAATAGGAAAACATCCTGTATTTTTAATCGTTAAATCAAATGGTTTTAAAGACGGTGTAATTCCATTAACTATTTTAATTACATCTTCAATTGTTGATTCTGGGGTATGCCCTAAAAATTTTAATGTTAAATGAAGTTGAGCATTTTTAACCCAACTAATTTCACTATCAACATTGTCTAGTGTAGAATACAGCATACTTTTCTTGGATCCAACATCACGAGGAACTGGGATTGCTAGAAAAGTTCGTAATAATTTTTCAGTCATTTAATAAGGAGAGTCTTAACCAATTAAGTGCTGCCTGACTGGTGCGTAGTTTATTTCTTTTCCGATGGTTTCCGAATAGAAACTTTTTAACATTCACACCCTTTTGAGTTGCCAAGCCTATATAGACAAGCCCAACAGGTTTTTCGATAGATCCACCTGTGGGACCAGCAATACCTGTTACAGAAATTCCATAATCGGTATTAAATTTATTTTTCACATTTACAGCCAAAATTTCTGCTGTTTCAGAACTTACAGCTCCATGAACATTAATAATTTTCGCTGGAACACCTAACAAGTTAATTTTAGCTTCATTGCTATAAACAACTAATCCGCCTTTATACAGTCTAGAACTTCCTGATATATCAGTTAATCGATGTCCAATTAATCCACCAGTGCATGATTCTGCTGTGGCTACAGTTTTATCTTTTTCTAATCCTAATTTTACAATTACTTTTTCAAATGTGATTTTTCCTTCGCCATAAATTGAATGATTTAATATTTTATATATTTCATTTGCAAGAGAATCTACTGGATCAGATTCCAAATTAGAAATACGAATATCAACTCCAAAAAGCGATGGATAATATCCAAGTTTACAACCATGATTTATTTGAGTCGCACTTGATATTTTTTCAATAAGAGCTGATTCCGGGATTCCAGTCGTTCGAAGAGTTCGAATACATTTGGGCTTTATACCTGTTTCTATTATTGATGGAATGATAGATTTTTCCATCATTTTTTTCATCTCAGATGGTACACCGGGAAGAGAGATTATGATTGTTTCTTCGTAGTTGAATTTATAACCTCGTGCAGACCCAATCTCATTTGGAATAATTTCACCTTTAATTGGCACCAAAGCTTGGCTTCTATTCGACTCTGGAATTGATTTACCATACCGTTCAAATCTTACTGAAAGTTCATGCCAATATTCTTCATCAAAAGTTGAATCCGTCCCTACAAAATCAAATAAGATTTGACGCGTAATATCATCTTCTGTTGGGCCAAGTCCACCCGTAATGATAATATAGTTTGGCGATAATACGCAAAACTGAGATAGTGCGCTTATAATGGATACTTGTTCATCCCGAACTGTATTTTGTTGAATAATTGAACACCCAACATCTGTTAATTGTTGTCCAATCCACTGAGAATTAGTATTTAGAGTATCACCGGACAGAATCTCATCCCCGATTGACAAAAGCGCAATTTTCATAAAAAATAAATCAAACTTTGAATAACCCACAATGCAAAAATTCCAGCAAGAACGTCATCCAACATAACACCAAGTGGTGAGTGTAAATCATCAATTAATTGAATCGGACCAGGTTTTAAAATATCAAAAAATCGAAATAGGAAAAATGCAACCGTTCCCCAAATAACACTGTGAGGAACTAAAAATAGGGCAATCCACATGCCAACCCATTCATCAATTACCACCGCTTTAGGATCTGTATCATCCCATGCTTCAACTAATATTTCTGATACAACAACACCCACAAAAAAAATTCCAGCATTCAACAGAAGAAAAAAAGAATCATTCATGAATGGTTTCACAACATACCATGTTATGAGTGCAACTAAACTGCCCCAGGTTCCAGGTGCAATTGGCAAACGACCTGCATAAGCAACCGTTCCTATAAATTCTGCAACTTTAACCTTAGATCGATTCATTCATTTTCCAAAAAATTTTGGATAGTAGTCCGATTAGAATACAGATAAATAACCCCAGTAATGACTGTAAAAATTGTGACCATTAATGTGAGATTATAAACTAGATGATATTCTTTTACTATGTCCAACATGGGTATTGCCCATGCCAGCGAAAGGGCTTTTAATCCCAAAATAATTAATGTAAAACTAATAGTGATCATTTGAATTGCAGTTTTAGCTTTTGCAATATTAGATGTAACCATGGATAATCCTTTACGCTCCATGGCCATTCTAAGTCCCGTAACAAATAAATCTCTAAAAAGTATTAACCCTACCATCCAAAATTCAATAATACCCATAAGAGCAAAAGAAATGAATGCAGAAGAAACCAAAATTTTGTCAGCTAATGGATCTAAAAATTTTCCTTCCGGAGTTACTTGATCATACTTCCTTGCATAATATCCATCATACGCATCTGTTATACTTGCTACTATAAAGATCGCCAATGCAACTGGGTGCCCCATTGTATTTTCCCAAAATAGACACAGAATAAAGACAGGCGTCAATAAGATACGAAAAATTGTAAGAATATTCGGTAGTGTTAAAGTGATGTTCTTCCCTCCAAGGCACGAATTAATGTTGCTTCATCTGTATATTCCAAATTCCCGCCCACAGGCAGACCACGAGCCAATCGTGTTACTTTAATATTTTTTTCACCCAAAATTTTCGCAAGATATAAAGCTGTAGTTTCACCTTCTACACTAGGATTAGTTGCAATAACCAATTCCATTCCGCTTTTCATTCTAGTAATAAGTTTATCAAAATTTAACTCGTCAGGTCCAATACCATCTAATGGAGATAATGCTCCGCCTAATACGTGATACTTTCCACTAAAACTGTTAGTCTTTTCAAACGCGTAAATATCCGGTGCGCTTTCTACAACACATAATAAAGAATCATTCCTTTTATTATCGGTACATATAAAACAGGGGTCATCTTCTGTAATACCACAACAGATGGAACATTCCTGAACTTTTTCCTTCATATCTATCATGGCATCTGAGAGACGATGAGCTGTGTCTTTCTCTGATTTTAATAGATGAAATGCTAATCGTTGTGCAGTTTTACGACCAATACCAGGAAGCCGAGAAAACTCTTCAATCAATCGATGGGTACTATCTGGCAAAGATTGCAATATTACATCCCTGGAATTTTAAGTCCACCCATCATGCCACCTGTCACAGAATTCATTTTTTCCTGTGAATCATTTTGAGCTTTCGATAAAGCCTTATTTAAGGCTGAAATTATTAAATCTTCCAACATTTCTTTTTCTTCTTCCAAAGCTTCGGGGTCGATATCAATTTCTAACACTTCCTGTTTACCATTAACTTTGACAGAAACCAATCCACCACCGGATTCAGCATCTATAATCATATCAGATAATTGACTCTGTACTTCTTCAATTTGTTTTTGCATTTGTTGAGCTTGCTTCAACATTTTAGACATATTTCCTTTAAACATTATTTCTCCTAACGTAAGATTTCTCCATCGAAAACTTCGACGATTTTATTAAATATATTTTGATCATTTGAATTGGGTTGTGATTTCACAACTTTATCAGTTTTTTGTTTATTCGAACTATCTGGAGCACCATTTACAATAAGCACTTTAATTTGGGTTCCAATTTCTTCTTCAATTACTTTTTCAACCGTGGGGATTCCACGTTCAATCATTTTTACATTAAATCCACTTTTCCCAATTGATTTAAGTGTCAAATTATTGCCATTTAATTCTGTTGGGTTACACTCTTCTATTATTGCACCAACTGAAGGTCTATTTAGATGAATCTTCTCCATAATAGTAGGCCAAGTTTTGATGAGTAATTCGATTGAAAGATCTTGAGTTTCTTCACCATCCGTTTGTGATTTGTCCTCTGTTGGTTCATCTAAAGATTCAATCGTTTTTATTTCTTGAACGTCTGGTTTTGACTTTTTTTCTAAAACGGGCGTTTCTTCTTTTAAAGACACTACAGGTTCTTGAACCGCAGGAATCTCCTTTGGCTTTTCTTTTTCAGGTGGAATATAAGCCTTTTCAATTTTAGGCTTTGATGGAGATGGAGTTTTATGTGCTTGATGAGATTTATAAGTTGGTTGCGCCTTAATTTTTGGTGCTGAAGCATCTCCAGCAAGCAATTGGTCAATGTATATTGATTGATCCATTTCTAACAACTTTAAAGCCGTCATTTCCAATAATAAATATGGGTTTTCAGCTCTACGAATTGTAGAAGCAACATCCGAAAGAACTTGGCTTAAACGTAATAAATCTCTTCTATCCCATAATTTGCTTTCAGACACATATTTTTGCTTGTGCTCTGGATTCATTTCAAGAAGCGATGCTCTGTCTGAGATTCCAGCATAAATAAGATTTCGAATGTGCTCTCCCATTCCAACCATAACTTCAGGAGCCGGTATTCCAAATCCAGAAAAGGTAGATAATAGATTTACCATTTCGGTTGAATCTTTTTCACGAATACATCTAGTAAATTCAAAAAATAATTCATCTGTAATTAATCCGAGAGCTTTGATGACTCCTTCATATTTTATTTCTTTTCCACAAAAGGAAATAGATTGATCTAATAGACTTAGGCCATCTCTCATACTCCCATCTGCTTTTCTTGAGATTGCACTAATAGACTCAGCGTCGTATGAGATATCTTCCTCTTTTAAAATCAATTCGAGTCGATCTGCTATAACTTGTAATGATATTCGATTAAAATCGAATCGTTGGCACCTTGAAATGATAGTAGCAGGTACTTTATGAATATCTGTTGTAGCGAAAATAAATTTACCGTGAGGCGGTGGCTCCTCTAATGTCCGAAGTAATGCATTAAAAGCTTGATTGGTAAGCATATGAACTTCATCAATAATAATAACTTTATAGGCTCCATTCATTGGAGCAAATTTGATTTGCTCACGCAAGTTACGAATTTCTTCTATACCTCGATTGGATGCTCCATCAATTTCTAAGACATCTAATGAACGACCTTCAGCAATTTCTAGAGATACGTCAGATGTTGGATCAAATGTAGCAGAAGGTCCACCCTTAGCATTCAGCGCCATGGCTAAAATACGAGCTGTAGTTGTTTTTCCTACACCACGAGGCCCCGTAAATATATACCCTTGTGCAATTCGATCTTGATCGAATGCATTTATCAATGTTTGAGTTATATGGTCTTGTCCTACAACATCCTTAAAGGATTGCGGGCGCCATTTGAGTGATAATACTTTGTATGCCATATTTTTTTTTAGGCCGTGCACCGGCGTTTGACGATTCTGTTTTCCATCAAGTCAAAATCAACCAACTCCATTTCGGGATTCTGTCGGCACATGGATATCAAACTTACCGCTGCTCCCTTCCGGGCCTGACGGGATTCAGTCGCTATCCATTGCAACAGTTCGAAATATCAATATCGTTTAATTTCTTCCAAATAGAGCAGTAATTGCCTCGCGTCGGCATCGATCTTGCTATAGCGGGTTGCAAGTTACAGGGCACCGCTAATTCCCCATCTAGCACGGCCAGAAAGTTGATTTTTCAATTAATTATTGACCCTAAATTTACAATGATAGTTTGAGACTGAAGTCATGAATCAATAGATTACTACAATTTTTATTTCTGCGATTTCAAACCAATCCCAAAAGTTTGATTGATCCAGTTTTAAGACGCCATCTTTAAAATTAAATCGCAACCTTTTTCGATAAAGTGATTCTGTAAACCATTCAGAATTATCCCTTTTATAATAGATTGCAACAAAAGGCGGACTATCTTCAATTAGGTCTGGAATTAATAGTGTACAGATGGATTCGTCAAACTCTCCTTCCGACGTAATGAAGTCAAGTTTTGTAAAACTATAAACTTTTTTCTTTAACGGTAAAAACTCCTGAACATTTTTTTCATGTTCCTGTCCAGCGATATGATTGGTGGACAGAAATAATATGAACCAAATTAATAAAAGGGAGCGATTTCTCACGCCCAAATTTGCGCTTACTTTTTCTTCCGCCCAAAGAATCCTTTTTTCTTCTTCGGTTTTTCTTCTTTTGCTTTAGGTTCTTCTTTTTTGCTTTCGCTTTCCAAACCTTCAATTCGTTTTTCGTAATCACTCATTTCTTCATTTCCTCGAGAATCATCCACTACTTCTTCGGTATCATTACTCTCTGATTCTACGTCTGGATTATCCCAAATTTGTTTGAGCTTTTCATGTCGTTTTTCTGAGTTATTTTTTAAACTGCTCAACATTTCATCAACTTCTTCATGAAAATCAGCAATAGTTTGTTCTAGCCTTCTAATTAATTCTTCTTGAAGTGGGCCTCCAAATCCTTCTCCCACTTGTTCCATGAGATTACCAAATTGGTCCATCAAGTATTCTTTTTGTGGATCAACTGCAGGTGCAGCCTCTTCAACAGGTGCGTTAGGTTTTTTTGCCATGTGGCCTCCGTGTATTATTTAACATTTTTCTTCTTATATTCAGCTTCCGATAAAATAATCGTCTCTGAAGGTGTCATTAATGTACTGACAGCATCGAATAATTCACTACTAAAAATCAGTCCAATTACAATGCCAAATAATTGAGTATAACCCTTCAAATCATTTCGTGGAATTCCATTCTCATTATAAATAGTTGATCGTTGAGAATTATAGATCCTTGCTAAAGTCAAACCTGCTAAACCTGTAAAGGTGTAAATATAAGGTCTCAATTTATTAAGGTCCTTAATTTCAGATCGATAAGAGAGTTGATCTAAATTATCTAAATGAATTTTTTCTATGTCGGTTGATGTTTGAATGTGAAGCATATTATCTTCAACAAGAATTAGTGTTCCTTTTAATTTCTTTTGGCCTGAATGTAATAACTCAACGTATTGGGGTTTTGGTATTTCATTTACAATTTTTTCTGCCCTTAAAAAATCCAGGCCTTTATACATAGCAATTTTTTCTTTTTCAGTCAATTTCGGTTGAGAATCAACATGCTCCTTTAGCTTTTCAAACTCCTTTAATGAAATATATCGCTTCATTCTTTTACTTTTTCCACGAATCTTTTTTACAATTGTAACTCGAAACTTACTTTCATTTACCTTAGATATTTGGGCATTAAAAAGGCCTTTTTCATCAGGGAATATTTTGTAATATCGATTTTCATGTCGGTCAATTAAAGAGCCGACATTTTGACTCAACACTACAATTTCTGTTTGAGCATAAACAACGCCCAATAGAATGATCGAAAGAAAATATTTTTTAGCGAATGAATATTTTATCAAAAATCGAATGTTGTTTCAATGGTCGTTTGTTTAATGGGTTCCATGGTACCCGTACCATTATCTCTATAAAATTGACGAAAATCCCATATGAGATTTACACCCTTACTCAACTCGTAACCCACGCGATATCCCATTATTGTATTCTCGGTTGGGTTTTCAAAGTCAAATGGATTTGCGTCATTATTTCGCTGATAATATGCCATGGCTGTACTTATTTTTGGAATATTTTCCGCATTTAAATTAACAAAAGCGCTGAAACTTTGAATTGTATCAGATTCAGCCACCATATTTGCATATGAAGCTGAGAATGATGCCAAATTAAATAAGTTCAATGATGCCGAACCAAATACACCTGAAGATTTAAAATCGTTGCTACTTTCATCAAAAGTAAACATATCTTTTGTTTTGATAATTGTAACCGAGTCTCCTACTGTTTGCGTTACTACACGAGTTAAATCATAGGATTGATCAAAGAAGTTTGGTACAAAAGAACCGTTCACAATACGGTATTCAATCGTTAGATCTAAGATACTAAAAAATGATGCACGCAATCCTGGTACCGTGATACCCGTTCCAGACCTTTCTAAACGAGTAAACAAAGAATCGCTTGATGTCGTACTAGGAAAACTTAGAGTATTGAATTCGGAATATATTCCCAAGCTAAATAATTTCCCCGTAAAAATAGGGTATCCAATATCAAAAGTATATCCTAAAGCTGAAGCTTTATTATCATTGATACTAAATGGTGTCGCTTTTAATTGGATATCACTATCATTCTCATTAGCATCAATAATATTATCACCATCAGCATCAATATCTATTAATGAATCAGGGACATCTACTCCATGTCCTGGATCAGCCCATCCATCTCCATCAGTATCATTCCAAAATGTTGGGTTATCTGGGAAATCATCAAATATATCAGGATAAGAATCTTCATCTGAGTCCTTTAAACCTGAAAACATATTTAAGTCAGATACTACATTCATTCCAATTGTTAATGGGAATTTCTCTGAGACGGTATAAGCAGCACGAAGGCCAGTTAAGGTTCCACCTCGTGAAAAATCTTTCAGATTAGAGAAAAAGACTTCTCCGTCCACAGGACCAATATTAAACCCAGTATTCAACCCAATCCGTCGAACGGACGGAAATTCCATCATATTGGAATAACCATTCATGAGACCACCATATCCTAAAGTCATTCCTTCAATGTTACCATATTTAAACCAAATTGGATCTGTTTTTTGCCCATATTTAATGTATAAAATTTTATCCAACAATTTTGATGGATCATCGGCAATATCCCAATCTTCGGTTCTTATATTTCCTTCAAAATCAAGATATAGAACTAAATCTAACCCGAAACCAATTTTACCGATATTGATTTCAGGTCGAAGAGCCAACTGATTATATAAAACACCATCAATTGTTACAGACCCTATTCCCATTCCCATGCCAAATGGTTTTGAAGGCGCAGAACTACCACTTTCGTCAGGTACTTCAGGTGATTCTTCTAGTTCCGATAAATCTTCTGATTGATCATTCACTTCTGTTTCTTCAATTTCTTCTTGTAATTCAGGGGTTTCTTCCGGTTCGGGGCGTTCTTGTTCTATTGTTCTTTCTTCGGTCGAATTTTCTTGAGTTTCAGTCTGTTCTTCAGTTTCTTCGGGTTCAGGTTCTTGGAACTCTTCAACTTCAGGATCTTCCGGATATTCTCCAGGAGCTGCTGGAGCTTGAATCAAATTCCCAGCCGAATTACTAATTGCTTTCTGCCCTGGCCCGACTGAAACAGTTTCACCACTAACCATATTTAATACTTCAAATAAACCTTCTTTTCCGATAAATGAATCGACCCCACTCTGAGATACAATTGCAGCAAACTGAGTACCTTTCACACTAGCAACAGACACAGGAGTTTGAATTCGAAAAGATTTGGTTCTTCCTTGAGTCTTCACATCATTCAAAAGCGTTCCATGAGATAGATCTATAGTTCGTGTATTTTTTGTATCCATGAATGCAAATTTTGTATTCTCTTTAATTTTTAAAATTGTTTTATCATCAAGGTATATAATTGCACCAAATCCTGAATCACCAATTTTTATTGCATCACCATTTTGAATTGCAGCACCCAATTTGGCTTTTTCTGAAAAGGATTCCATTCCCATTCGCTTAAAATAAACATCACCTTCAATTTTTATTAACCTAGCAATTACATCAGCCTGCAATTGAGTAAATAATAATAAAGATGTGATAAATAAAGATATGTGTTTTGTCATGTTCTTTGACCCATTTATAAAGTGGTTAAAAATTACTTTTTTATTGCTCGATAGACTAACGATTCTATGGAAGAAAATTCAATTTCCGTTGATTCGCTTAATCCTAATTCACAGGTTCGACTTGATGAAATGCCCTTGCTGGATGTTATCCCCTTCAATGATTGGTTTACTGTATTTTTTGGGAGCTCTGGAAATTGAATGCTTCTATCTCCACCTGTTCCACAACAAAATGGTTCTAAAGTTGTCTCAATAGATTGTGAACAAAGTTTTGCCAGTGAGATTATATCATCTGCTGTTCCCATTTTCTGTGAAGAGCAAACTGGATGAACATAAATAGAGTCATCAATTGGATTAAATTCTAATTTTTCTTTTAATATAGATAAAAACTGGACTGAGTCTATGAATTCTAGATTTGAATCTGTATTCTGTAAAAATTGGGTACATGGGGACATGTCTAATACAATTGGAATTTTGCCCGAATCAGATTCATCCATTAATCGATCTATCAATTTGTGTTTCATCTCATTACCAGTATCTTTATAACCTTGAGAATCAAATGCCATTCCACAGCAATAATCATCATAATCTTGAAAGACTTTTATATTGATTCCAGAAGAAGCAGCAATTTTCACTAAATATTCCGATGAACTTGTCCCGGTTTCATCAGAAGCTAGAATCCGACTTGCACAAGATGGGAAAATAATATACTGAGTTTGTGAATTTATAACTGACGTTGGATCAATTTTTCTAGCCAAGTTAAATCCATTTTTAGGCCAAAATAATATGGACTGTTTGAAGGGTGAATTAATCCAAGAAATAATTTTCCGAATCAAACGAGTTCCAAATATATACTCAAAAAACAAACCAACTTTAACACCTAAACGAGCTAAAGAAACGACCATTTTAAAATGATTCGATAAAAAAGTGATGAGTCCATGTCTAGAATTTGATTCATATCTTAAAAATTTCACCATGATTCCAGTATTAATATTTACTGGGCATTCTAATTCACATAATCCATCAGTGGCACACGTATCTTTCATTGCATAGTTATAAGAATCCATATCAGATTTTGGAATAGCACTTAATTTTGATTCACGTAAAACAGCAATCCTTTGTCTAGGCGTGAGTGTTAATCCTCGACTTGGACAGATCCTTTCACAAAATCCACATTCAATACACTGATCAACTTCTTGATGAACCTGTGGCATTGGTTTTAAATCATTCATATGAATTTTTTTATTTCTACTTAATAATACATCCGGATTTAAAATGTTTAATGGGTCAGCTAATGATTTTACCTTCCACATATTTTCATAAAGTGGACCACCCCATTCCGCTTCAACAAATGCGGCCATATTACGACCTGTACCATGTTCTGCTTTTAGTGATCCATTGAACTTTTCAAGCGTCATTTCAGATAAGTCATTCATCATTCCTTCATAGTTACGTACTCCAGTTGCCTTATCTAGGTCAACAGAAGTAATAAAATGAAGATTCCCGTCTTTAGCATGACCAAAAATCACGCCATCATGAAATTCTCTTGTATGAAAAATATGCTTTAAGTCTCGTATTGCTGAAGCAAGGTTTTCTGCATCCACAGCAATATCTTCAGTAATAATACTTGTACCTGTTTTTCTTAATGAACCTAAAGTTGGATATAAGCCCTTTCTTATTTTCCAAATCGTAGCTCGATCATTTTCATCTGTTACAAGTTTCAAAGATACCACAGATTTATTTCTCTCGGAAAAACGTTTGGATTCGCTAATTAATCTTTCAATTTCATCTTTTGAATCGTGTTGATATTCGATTAAAAGTCCTGTAACATCTTTTTGAATTGATTGATAATCATAAGGCGAATTTTGTACATATTTAGCAGTTTTTAATGATTCATCATCCAAAAACTCAATAGCTGATGCGCCAAGCTCTTTAAAAAAGGATACAGAATTTCCTGCCATCTCAGGTGAATCAAATAAAATGAGTCCGGTCCCTTTTTCTGGTGGGTCAGGAACAGTTTCGAGTGTCACATTAGACAGAAATGCCAATGTTCCCTCTGCGCCCACTAATAAATGAGAAAAAATATCTAAAGCATGTTCATAATCCAAAAAAGAATTCATTGAATAACCAATGGTATTTTTTAATCGATATTTTTCTCTAATTTTTTTCACCCATTCAGGGTTTGATTCAATCTCTTTTTTTAATTTCAATAAACCATTAGCAAGCTCAGCTTCATTATGTTGAAACTTTTCTTTTTCACCTGGTTGAGAAGTATCGTAGGCATGTCCATTAGCTAAAATAAAAGAAATATTGTTTAAAGTGTGGTAAGAATTAAATTGAGTTCCACACACCATTCCCGATGAATTATTTGAAATAATTCCACCTATTCTTGCTACATTGATAGATGCGGGATCTGGACCAATTCTACGTTGATAAGTTGACAAGATTTTATTAGCAACGGATCCATTCACGCCTGGTTGGCACCAAATTTGATTTCCGCTATTTAAAACTTTGAATTTTTGCCAATCATATAAGACTTCCGCAATGATGCCAGTACTTATAGATTGCCCAGATAATGATGTCCCTGCCGTTCGAAATGTAATAGGTGTTTTTGAATCCCGTCCATATTTTAATAATGCAATTACATCCTTATCATTTTTTGGCCGTATGACTGACTCAGGTATTAGTCGATACATACTAGCATCTCTGGCATAAGCTAAACGAGTAATTAAATCATCATGAACACAAGATTCATTTAAATAGGTTGAAATGGGTTTCATTATATAGGGCGATACTTCTCCTTTATTATTTCAGGAACAGGAATAGACCGATTCAATGTATAATTAAATGCTACCATTTTAAATAAAGCCGAACAAACTGGAATATCATTTTGAAATATAGCAGAATAAAAATCGAAACTATTATTGCCAATTCTTGTAATGCGATGCCCAACATTTAAAGAAGCAGGATGTGATACTTGCTTTAAGTACTGAACCTCCATTGCAGCCAATATAGAACTTATATCCATCTCTTTTCTCATTCCTGAAAAACCAAGTTCAATATATACATTAACTCGTGCAGATTCCATATATCCCAAATAGGTTGCGTGATTAATATGCCCTAATGCATCCATATCACGCCATCTCGTTTTGATTTTTGTCCAAAAATCAAAGTCATTCCGTTGTAATTTCTTCGTGTCCATAACCAAAATTAAATAATCATGGGCCTTCCTAATACAAAAAGATTAACTTTCAGACGATTTATAAACAGAAATTTTGACATCCATTACAAATTAAAACATTAAGGAACTAATTATGCCAACATCTCCGAAAGATATGATGAAAGTCATGATGAATAATCTCGTCGATAAAACAGGTCATGATTTAGGATACTGGATCAAAACTGTGAAATCATCTGATGTCGAAAAACATATGGCCATTATAAAATTTTTAAAAAGTGAACACGGTCTCACACATGGCTATGCAAACTTTATTGCTTTTAAAGTACGTGAAGAAAATGAGCCAAGCAAATCTGATACTGATCTAGTTAATGAATTATTTAAGGGTCCAAAAAAAGCCATTAAACCACTCTATGATGAGTTGGTCAATATCGTATTGACATTTGGTGACGATGTAGATATTTCTCCCAGAAAGACTTATGTTACTATTCGCAGGACAAAGCAATTTGCGATATTTAAGCCATCGACGAAAGATCGGCTTGATGTTGGACTCATTCTAAAGGGAATTGACGAAACGCCTCGTCTTCAAATTGGAAAACAATTTAGTGGAATGATGACTCATTGTGTGGCGATCTATTCTAAGAAAGATCTTAATTCAGAGATTAAATCATGGTTAAAAGATGCTTACAAAAAAGCTTAACTTTTTTCACATTATTATAAATTTTAATTGTTGTAGATTTTAAATGATGATACGACTTTTTATTTTCATTTTATTTACAAGCACTCATCTTTTAGCTCAGCCGAAAGATGCCATCGAATTCCAGCTTAATACAATTTCTGGCTTCTTAACTCATTCATTGAATAATGAATTCATTGAAAATGCAAAAATAGAAATTGTAAGTGGTAATGGTATTGTAAAGGATTCTACTTTTACAGACTCTGAAGGGAAATTTAGTATTAGTGATGTTGGATTTATGTGGAAACCCAAACTTAGGATTTCATCTCGAGATTTTCTTCCTTCATCGATATCATTAAAGATGAGTCAATTAGATGAAAAAAATAATATATTAATTCATCAAAAACTTGTCCCAATTTCTGAAAATCAAAAAATTCCCATATTAGCTCAAAATGCGATTGAAGAAAGAGCCCAAGTCTTTTTTATTAAAGGAAATGTGTTTTATTATTTATCCACAAAAAATAATGTGCATTCTGCGGAAAGAATAATTATTCAAACTAAAAAAGCCACTGATAATGGAAACGGGATTATCGTTTTAAACATAAATGGCACCTACTATGATCCTGTTCGGTGCTATGTTCCGCAAATGGGGAACTATGAAAACTTAGCCAATATAATTGATGCATACTTTCCTTCTTCTTTATTTAAACCATCAGGTTTACCTTTGTACTTATCTGACTCACTTTTAAAACCATCTATTATTTTTGGTACAGTTATGGATGCAAATTCTAAAAAAGGAGTGATGGGAGCTGAAGTCATGTTGGCAGGAACTCTCAACAGAAGAGTGACTGACGAAAATGGGAAATATGCTTTTCAAATTTCAGATGATGGAATCTATCAAATATTAGTGTCCCCGCCTTTTGGGTATCACTCTAGTCAAGCCGGACTATCTGATATTATTGTTAAATCAGCTTGGGGCGGATGGCATCAGTCAAATCATTATTTAAATCCGTGAGATTTTTTTTACAATTCTTCATTTTATTTCCATTCATTATATTCTCACAGGACTCTTCCATGAAACAAACTGAAACAGCAACCTTAGGTGGAGGATGTTTTTGGTGTGTTGAAGCTGTTTATCAGCGCGTAGAAGGTGTTTTATCTGTTAAACCAGGGTACGCAGGTGGTCATATTAATAACCCAACGTATAAAGATGTTTGTTCAGGAAATACAGGACACGCAGAAGTAGCTAAAATTGAATTTGATCCAAATCAAATTTCTTTTAAACAAATTTTAAATGTTTTTTGGCAAGCGCATGATCCAACTACCTTAAATAAACAAGGCGGTGATGTGGGAACACAATATCGTTCTGTTATATTTTATCATTCTGATGAACAAAAAAATCTTGCAAGTCTTTCTCTCGAAGAAGCGGATAAATCAGGCTATTGGGACTCCAAAATTGTTACAGAGATAACAGCCTTAAATAATTATACCGATGCAGAAGATTATCATGATAACTATTATGCCGAAAATCCCAACCAAGGTTACTGTTTATACGTGATAAAACCCAAATTAGATAAATTGGAAAAACGGGGTATTATAAAGTAAATCTTTATTTGCTGATTCTGCCTGACAGCTCAATTAACAATTTTTTCTTCGTATTCTTTCATGGCAGCAATCAATGTATCTACACCTAATTCGGGCATTGCATTGTAAATAGAAGCTCGAAATCCACCTACAGAGCGATGCCCTTTCAATGTTCTCAGTCCACGCTCATGGCAGAATTGTAAAAAATCTTTATCGTCCAGCCCTTCTTTATCAAAAATAAAGGGTACATTCATGAGAGAGCGATCTTCTTCAACAATGGGTGATTTAAAGAGAGAATTCCTTTCAATTTCATCATACAATTTTTTGGATTTTTGCTCGTTGATTTCCGCCATGGCCTCTAAACCACCCAAGTTTTGTAACCACTTTAATGTTTCATTCACCACAAACACGGAAAAAACAGGTGGCGTATTAAACATAGACTCCTTTTTTACATGCGTTTCATAATTCAGCATTGTTGGAATATCTCGATAATTTTTGCCCACCAAATCATCTCGAATGATAACAAGTGTTACACCCGCTGGCCCCATATTTTTCTGTGCGCCTGCATAAATTAATCCAAAATCAGAGACATTTATTGGTTTAGATAAAATGTCCGATGACATATCTGCCACCAGAAACCCATTAGGATTTATCACTTCAGGATAATCTTTATATTGTGTGCCGTAAATAGTATTATTACTGGTGATATGTAAATAATTTGATTCTATATTTTGCTCAAATTGTTTTGGAATAAAGGAATAATTTGACTTGGATGAGCTTGCGATTATTATGGCAGTTTCAAGTTTATTACATTCATTTATAGCCTTTGATGACCATGAACCAGTGTCGATATAATCTGCACTTCCACCTTTTGAAATTAAATTCATGGGAATCATTGGGAATTGCAAAGATGCTCCTCCTTGCAACCAAAGAATTTTATAGTTAGATGGAATTGAAAGTAATGATTGAAGATTCTCAGTTGTTTCTTCAAAAAGAGATACAATCTCTTTTGAGCGATGACTCATTTCTAAAAGACTCATTCCTGAGTCTTTATATTCTAATGACGCTTCACTGGCTACCGATAATACAGACTCATTTAAACAGGCTGGTCCTGCACTGAAATTGTATATTTTCATTTTTAAAATTGGTTAAATATTGAGAATTAATCAGATTGAAATTAAGATGTACTGACGAATTAAATACAAAGATTGTTCTTCTTTTACAAATTAAAACGAGATTCAGAAATGCATAGAAGCGAATCTTCATCATCTAAAATCAAATTTCTAATTCATTCACGAATGTAAATCCGTCTCTCATTCTTGATGACAACCTTTCTTAACATGGTCATTCAGAGCCGGTACGGCGGGGAATCTAATCAGTTATAATTCAAATCACCGTTTCAGTCTAAAAAATAGATCCTTCATTCGTTTCACTTATTCTGGATGACAACCTTTTTTAACATGGTCATTCAGAGCCGGAACGGCGTGGAATCTAATCAATTATAATTCAAATAACCGTTTCAGTTAAGAAAATAAATCCTTCACTCACTTCGCTTATTCTGGATGACAACCTTCTTTAACATGGTCATTCAGAGCCGGAACGGCGTGGAATCTTCTCAATTATAATTCAAATCACCGTTTCAGTTAAGAAAATAGATCCTTCACTCACTGCGTTCATTCTGGATGACAACCTTTTTTTTCTGGTCATTCAGAGCCGGAACGGCGTGGAATCTTTTCAGTTATAATTCAAATCACAGTTTCAGTCACAAAAATAGATCCTTCACTCACTTCGCTCATTCTGGATGACAACCTTTTTTTCCTGGTCATTCAGAGCCGGAACGGCGTGGAATCTTGTCAGTTATAATTCAAGTCACAGTTTCAGTCACAAAAATAGATCCTTCACTCGCTCCGCTTATTCTGGATGACAAGCATTTTTAACATGGTCATTCAGAGCCGGAACGGCGTGAAATCTTCTCAGTTATAATTCAAGTCACAGTTTCAATCACAAAAATAGATCCTTCACTCACTGCGTTCATTCTGGATGACAACCTTTTTTCTTATAGTTTCTCCAATAAAAGAATGTAATATTTTCCACTAAAGTCATCTTGTAATCCCTTTTTTATCTTCCTAATTTTAGAGACGCTTTTATTCCAAATATTTAAATTTTTCCATGGAATTTGCTTTCTGATGGAACGATAATAAGATCTGATCGCGGGGTGGAGCAGTCTGGTAGCTCGTCGGGCTCATAACCCGAAGGTCGTAGGTTCGAATCCTTCCCCCGCTACACAAAAGAAACCCGTCTTTATAGGCGGGTTTTTTGTTTATATAATATATCAGTTTGGGCTGGTTTTGAACAAACAGGGTAAAATTGATTTCCAAACTTTAAGCATTTCGATCTCAAACTCATATCCGCCAGTCGGCGGACGTAGGTTCGAATCCTTCCCCCATTACACAAAAAAAACCTGATTCATCTTGTAGAAATCAGGGGTTTTTCTTTTAAGTTTAATTGAGCTTGATTCTATTTAGTTTTCTATAATCTGAACCAATTAAACTTTATTTTTTAATGATAAACATTATTCTGCAGAAACCTTTTCAATTGCAATAATTGTGAATTTCAAATCTTCACCACGAACATCAAGCGTAAAATTCTCTCCAATCTTTTTCCCAACCATCAATTGTCCAAAAGGTGAATGAATCGTTACGACCAAAGGAAAAAGATCCAACTCTAGTTCGATGGGACCTAATAAATAATAATCTACATCTTCATCCTTCCCTTCTTCACGAATCACAACCTTATTTCCAAATCCTACCGTATCTGTTTCAATATCGATATACTCGATTATTTTGAAAGGAGAATGGGTCTGCAATGATTGTGTTTTACGTATAATTAAACTTTGCTCTTCTCTAGCAGCATGGTATTCCCCATTTTCCTTAAGATCTCCATGACTAGCTGCTTCTCTAATCTTTATTGAAGTTGCTTTCTTTAACTGATCAAGGTTTCTCATTTTCTCTTCTAATGCGCGGTGTGTATCCCGCAAAATCAAAGTTGCCATATTAACATTCCTATTTTTAATCCGATTAAATAAATTGTTTGTGAGTATTGTCCCAAATTTTTACTATGTGTGCCTTGCATTATAATTTGTATCCCTTAAAAGTTTATCGAATAAACTTAAAATTTTATACAATTCACTGCAAAAAAATTAAGCCTAAGGGAAATACCAATCAAGTGCTAGCGTGTAATGAACTTTATCAAAAATCCCCTGAAGAAAAATGGTCATTAAAAAAAGGGATATTGATGACAGACTATTACATTGGTACAGCAAAAGTTATGATTGGTACGGGTTTAGTCAGTGCAACAGGTTTAGCAGTTGTTTTACTTAATGAAGAAGATTTGGGGCCGACTATTGGAGACCCGCCGAAATGGCCTGGGGAATAATTAGAGCAAAACTATTTGTCCAAATCCGTTCGTCAAAATTAAAGAATCCTTTCGTTGTATTTTGGCGAACGATTGGACAATCCGTCATACCATTCTGAAACGGATATAATATCCCTGCTATGATAGAAAAAAAATAAGCTCTTCTGAATGCCAAAGGTTGGGGAATCTCATCCAGTGAAACACTTTCTCCCTCTATAGATTTAATTGTTTGTTTAATATTTATTCCTTCCACGTCGGGACAAAACTTTTATTAACACTTCCATAATTGACATAACCCATTCATTTATTGTTTCTGTGATTAATCTATAAATTGTTTTAACTTATATTAAATAATTATCTCTAAATGTAAAGCGTATTAAATATCGATGAAAGTTCAAGAAACTAAAATAAAATCTCTCATACAACAGGGAAATAAATTTATGAACAAGGAGCAGTATTTTGATGCTTCAATTGTTTATGAAAAAGCAATATCCATTTGTGCCCAAAACGATTGCGATGAATGGATTCAAAAAATCTCTGAAAATTTCGCTTCCGCCCTCATGCATTTAGGACGATATGAAAAAGCATTAAAATACCTTCTAATTACCTATAAAACTATCGACGACAATATTGATCGCAAAAAATTGGGAATAATTCTGAATAAATTCGGGAATGCTTATTATTATTTGCAAGATTATTCATCTGCTTTAAAATATTATAAAGATGCATTAAAAATATTTACCAAAGCAGATGAATTGGAATTAATTGCTCAATCACATTCCAATGTAGCCATATCTCTTAATTTAATGCATAAACATACAAAAGCTCTTTCCCATTTCAATAAAGCTTTAGAATTGGCGAAAAATAAAAATAATCCCCAGAGTATATCGAAAATATTGAATAACATTGGTGGCACCTATGTTTTTTGGCTAAAAAATCCTAAAAAAGGGATCACATTTTTAACGAAAGCCGTTGAAATTCAAAAAAAACACAAATACCAAACTGACCTTTGCCAAACAAAAAATAATTTGGGATATGCATTCAGTCTATTGGAAGATTATGATAAAGGCGAAAAATATATACACCAATCGATAAAACTTTCTAAACAACTAAAATTAGATGAATCTTTAAAACGATCATATTCATATTTAGCTGATCTTTATGAACGAAAATTAGATTTTGGGAAAGCCGTTGATTTTCATAAAAAATATATAGATCACAATGCCAAATTAATAAATAGTCTCATTGTCCATAATGCTGAAAAGCATCAAGAAGAAATTGATAAATTATCCATTACACTTAAAGCTGAACGAAAAGAACGCGAAATATTGGATCTGAATCAAAAAATAGAACTAAAAAACAAAGAATTAACGAGTAAGGCTATGATAATGGCAGAGAGACAGGAAGCTTTGCTAAAAATATTTGAAGAGATAGACGGTATTCGTAAAGCACATGGTGGAATTATGTCACCAGAGTTCAGAAAATTATATAGCGATTTGCAAGAGCAATTGTCATCCGATTCTCAATGGGACGAATTTGAAAAATGGTTTACAGAAGTTCAAGGTGACTTTTTTGATCATTTACGTCAAAAAGCACCAAAACTCAGCTCTAAAGAATTAAAAATTTCGGCCTTTATCAAATTACGCATGTCTACAAAAGAAATTGCCTCCCTCATGCGCCTTACTCCAAAAACGATTGAGAATCATCGCTGGACCATCCGGAAAAAAATTGGATTAAAAAAAGGTGATAACTTGATTCAATATTTAGAAAGTATTTAAACTAAGGTTTTTGTTTTATACAAAAGTTTCTGATTTAAACAAAAATAGATTCCACGCCGTACCGGCTCTAAATGACGTATTTATTATATTTTACTTATTTCAATATCCCACATCTTATCATGTCATTCAGAACGAACGTAGTAAGTGAAGAATCTCAATTACCTACTTGCCTATATTAATGTCATAAAAAGGTTTCTGTTTTATACAAAGATTTTGGTTTTAACAATAAATAGATTCCATGCCGTACCGGCTCTAAATGACGTATTTATTATATTTTACTTATTTCAATATCCCACATCTTATCATGTCATTCAGAACGAACGCAGTAAGTAAAAAATCTCTATTACCTACTTTACGATATTAATGTCATAAAAAGGTTTCTGATTTATAAAAAGATTTTGGTTTTAACAATAAATAGATTCCACGCCGTACCGGCTCTAAATGACGTATTTATTTGTTATTTCGCACAAGATGTAGAATCCATTTATTGGTAATCCGCTAATCATTTTAAAAGACTCAACTGTTGAAATGACACATTACAATCTCAAGCGAAACATTATACTTTTTCTCGTCTGGTCTTGCGTATTTAGTTTCGGGCAAGAAAGTACTCAACCTGATTCAACTCAACAGCCTCTCCAAACGGAAAGTGCAGAATTAACAACTGCAAACGAAGATTCTGCTGTCTCTGAACTAATAATTGAAGAAACATTCTCTGATTCATCTGCATTGGTTCAAAATGAAAATCCTATTTTATTAACACAAATTAAACAATTTGTTTCAGGAATATTTTCTTCTAAAAAGGATTCTTTATTATTGGATACAATTGTTGATTCTCTACGTTCTGATTCCATAAATACTGAAAATACGGAATTAACTTCAATAGAAGATGTTACACCAACTCGTTCAAATGCAATTCGGTTAAATAAAAGAACAGAAGAAGATTTAGCCAAGGCAAAAAAATATATTCAAACACATAAAAAACAAGTTTTTGGATCTCTAGGTGTTGCCGTACCAGTTCTATATTATTATGCTACGAAAGAAGAACCTGTTTTTGTTGAAGGTATTGGTTTTCCCCCTGACTGGCCGGAATAAAAAATTAGCCTAAGGGAAATACCAATCAAGTGCTTGTACGCCGTCTAGCTTATAGCCTGAAAATTGTAGTCTCGATTCCTTCCACTGATAAAGAAAACATCCATTAGACCTACAGATTAATCATCCACAAATTCGATTAATGCACCACGTGGTAAATAACCAATATAATTTTTATCGTAATCAGAAAAATATACATACCCGTTAATAGTTTTGGCCGAAGATGTATTGACTGATGGACTTAAGTATGTCGAAATATTTTGTGGCTCATTTAATGGCCATTCAAATATTTTATCAGACCAGGAAGTCATTACTTTATTATTCTCAATAGAAAAACAATATGGCCAGGTTTGAGAATGGAGAGTATCAATAAAAACTCCTGATAATGTATATCTTTTAAAACCAAAACCTGAATTTGGTTGGTTCTCAAATAATCCTCCTACATAAATTGTGTCATTATAAACATCAATGCCCATTGAACTAAAATCATTCCAATATAACTGTAATAATTTTCCTGTAAAACCAGTATCAATATCATAACTGTAGTTTGGAATATCAAATACAACTAAACTATTATGACCATCAAAAAATAAACTATCTCCAAGAATGGATAAGGCGGTACCAGAAGGATATCCAAAATTTTCCTGATGGTACGTTTCCATATTCAAAACATACATACCAGATGATCCAAAATACCGATATGCGAAATAAGGATAATCATAATCAAAATCCTCAATCCTGGGTTTATCAGTCATGATTGTTTCCATTAAATTTTCGTTTGTGAGAAAAACTTGTGTATTTTGATAAGGATATTTATACATGGGGAAAAGTGTATCTATGCTCACTTCATTGTCTCCAGTGACTACATAAAAGCTAATTGGAGCAAATAAGAAATGGATTGGAATCTGAAACGTATGATTAAAACTATATTTATATCCTTTTAATGGATCTGTCTCTATTTCAAAAGGGAGTGTATCAATTGGGAGAAATCTGCCTGAATCATTAAGTCCAATAATGAAAAAATCTACATTTTCTGTATCCAAATAAAAATAATCTCCAGATATTATTTTAAGTGAATCATAATAGACTTGTTCAAAATTAATTTTTTTCAAATCAGCACTATTGGGTAAAAAAATTCGCTCATCCATAGGGCGATCGCAGGAAAGAGAAAGTATAATTAAAAATATTAGACGATTAATATTCATAATGTAATAAACTATAAAAAATATTCAAATTTCTTTTTTTATTTTCAATCACGTTGATTGCTGGACACTATCCCAACCAGAGTTGCCTGTCGAGACTTCTATATTGGATTGCTTCACTAATATGTCCTGAATTGATTTTTTCAGTTTTTTCTAAATCTGCAATGGTACGAGAAACTTTTAAAATACGATCGTACGCACGAGCAGATAAGCCTAGTTTATCCATGGCAGTCCGTAGAAGTTCATTTGACTCTTGGTCCAATCGACAATATTTCTTCAAATCTTGACTTTCCATTTGAGCATTCGCATACAAGCAATTTGAAATTGTAAACCGATTCAACTGTATTTCTCGTGCTTTTTGCACTCTTTTTTGAATATGCTTTGATGATTCGCCTTCATTTTTATCAGCCAATTCCTGAAATGGTACCGTAGGGACTTCTATATGAATATCAATTCGATCCATCAAGGGTCCTGAAATTCGGCTCATATATCGTTGAATCATTTGAGACGAACAAGCACATTCATTTTTAGGATCTGTGGCATACCCGCACGGACATGGATTCATGGCTGCCACGAGCATAAATTGAGCAGGATAAGTTAAAGTTAAGGCAGCTCGAGCTATGGTAACCACGCCATCTTCTAATGGTTGTCGCATGACTTCTAAAACATTTTTTTTGAATTCGGGTAGTTCATCGAGAAATAAGACACCATGATGCGCCAAACTGACTTCGCCAGGTTTAGGTATTGCTCCACCGCCAATAAGACCAGCATCTGAAATGGTATGGTGTGGCGATCTAAATGGTCGAATCCCTACTAAACCATGTTTGTCGTGTAAGATTCCTGCGACGGAATGAATTTTAGTTGTTTCTAATGCTTCATCCAGCGTTAGGTTTGGTAAAATAGTTGGTATCCTTTTAGCAAGCATCGTTTTTCCACTTCCTGGAGGTCCCACCATAATCACATTGTGTCCACCGGCTGCAGCCACTTCTAATGCTCGTTTTACCTGTTCCTGACCCTTTACATCGGAAAAATCTCGAGGATAATTACTGTTTTGCTTAAAGTAGGAATCCAAATCAGTTTTGATGGCTTGTTTTTCTAAGGTCCCATTTAATATTTGAACCACTTCAGATAGCGATGAAGCTCCTGCTACTTTAACACCATCTACTACCGATGCTTCTCGGGCATTTTCTTCTGGAACAATAATACCTGGAATATGATTTTTCTTTGCACAAATGGCTATCGGAAGTGCCCCTTGTATCGGACGAATTGTTCCATCCAATGCCAATTCACCCATTAAGAGTAATTTATCTAAAAATGTGTCATTTACAATTCCCATGGCTGCTAAAAGACCAACAGCAATTGGAAGATCAAACGTGGAGCCTTCTTTTCGAATATCCGCTGGGGCAAGATTAATCGTGATTCGTTTACCGGGAAGTTTATATCCACTATTACGAATGGCCGCTTTGACACGTTCTTTACTTTCTTTGACTGCCCCTTCGGGTAAACCGACTGTTACAAACTTTGGTAATCGCGCCCCCGTCATATGGCATTCAACTTCAACGATATAAGCGTCGATGCCTAATATTGCACTGCTAAGGACTTTTGAGTTCAATTTAAAAACACGAACTGATGTTAGAATAAGCTAAATAAGGTATTAATAAATATAAAATAGAATCACGAATTAAATAAAAGAAGAAAAACACGATAAGAACGGTCCATCCTTTTTCTCTCATTAATTGTGTAAATCCTCCCTTTCTATAAATCTCCAACCATTCATGAATAAATTTTGGTCGATAAAATGACATCAATCAGTTCCGGGTTTAATTGTTTCAAATTTTAAATTTTCATATTTTTGCCACATGGTACCACCTTCTGCATCGGCAAAACGATATGCAAATTCAAGTGCTTCATAAAAAGGTCGATTTGAATATTCACCATGTGAGTAAAATTCATCGATCCATTCTGCCATCTCAGCAATGGTCACTTCTTCTAATTTGTCAAAAATTCCATAAATCAATTCAGCGCGGTTTTTATAATACCATTCAGTAAACCCACCAAATCCTTCGGAATCTTGAAGCTCCGTGTGTGTTTCATATACTTGCGTCAAATAAGAAAACAGGAATGTTTCTTTTTCATCTACACTTAATGTTTTCCAATACGTCACAACTGGAGATAGTTTTCCAGATCCACCCTGTGCGACTAAAAGTGTTGTTAAAAGAATTGGGATAAGTTTTTTTATAATATTCATAATAAGCCCTAATTAAACATCGTTGGTGTTTTAGTACTGTGAAAAATACGATTCTCTATGAGTGTTGAACAATGTTAAACATTACTTGGTTCAACCCAGTCTCCATAAGATTCTATCAACTTTATTAATTGATCAACTGCTGAATCTTCAGGTATGTTTTTTTCAACTACATCCTGCCCTTTATAAAGAGAAATTTGTCCAACTCCTGTGCCTACATAGCCATAATCCGCATCCGCCATTTCTCCGGGACCATTTACAATACATCCCATTACACCGATTTTTATACCTTTCAAATGATCGGTTCGTGCGCGAATTTTTGCAGTTGTTTCTTGAAGATCAAATAAAGTTCGCCCGCATGATGGACAAGAAATGTATTCAGTTTTAGAAATTCTAGACCGAGATGCTTGAAGAATACCAAAAGAAATTTCATTTATAAATCCTGATTCAATATCAGATTCAATCCAAACTCCATCTCCAAACCCATCAATTTGAAGGCCACCCACATCCGTAGATGAATACAAAAGAAATTCGTCTTTTAATTCACCATGATAAGCTCTTTTTATAATAATAGGATTTCGGATTTTCTTTTCTATACAGTGCATAAAGAATCGTCTTTGATCTGCGTATCCATGGTTATGATTGGTTTCTAAAATAAAAATTGTATTAGTCAAATTGGTCAGTTTATCTAAATCGACGCCAGAATCTATTATTAAGAATGAAATTTGATTCGGCAGAATTTTATCTACAGTTTTGATTGAGTGGAGTGAATAACTTCTTTCATTACCGTTATAAGATTTAAAATTTTGTATGATGCCAAGCGTCACGGGAATTTCAAATTCAATTGAATGATTCCCTGTATAAAGAAAATCTACTGCTTGATCAGATATATACCATTTATCACTCGTCTCAGAATATAAATATCCAAATGGAATTAAATCCTGATATGAAATAGATAATTTATCTGATAAATCGCCAATGACTCTTGGAACTTCACTGCCCCCAAGATTAAGAATTTTGTTCGTTTCACGTTTTAAACGATAAAATGGGTCATAGGGTAAATCATTTATTTTCGGAATTGATTCTTGATTCGCAATTCTATTAAAATAGCGGTTTACTAAAATTTTGGCGACCGGAATTTCGGCTTCAGGATCTTCAGTTAATGAGACTCGAATTGTATCACCCAAGCCATCTTCCAAGAGAGTACCAATTCCAACCGCAGATTTTATTCGTCCATCTTCCCCTTCACCAGCTTCTGTTACACCAAGATGTAGCGGATAATTCATTCCTTCTTCAACCATAGTTTTAACTAACAATCTGTAAGCCTGAACCATCACCTGTGTATTACTAGCTTTCATCGATAAAATTATTTGTTGGTAATTTTCAGCTTCAGCTATTCTAAGAAATTCCATGGCGGATTCAACCATGCCCAGAGGTGTATCGCCATAACGACTCATAATTCTATCAGATAATGAACCGTGATTTGTTCCAATCCGCATGGCAGTTCCATATTCTTTACAAATCTTGACCAAGGGAATAAATCTGTCTTGAATCCGATTTATCTCTTCTAAATAGGATTCATCAGAATAGTCATGAGTTTCAAACTTTTTCCGATCGGCATAATTCCCAGGATTAATTCTAACCTTCTCGACTATCCGAGCTGCAACTTCCGCCGCATTGGGCGTAAAATGAATATCTGCCACTAAAGGTGTTTTGTATCCTTGAGTAGCTAATCCATCTTTAATGTGCTGAAGATTTTCAGCTTCTTTTACGCTAGGAGCCGTAATTCGAACCAGTTCACAGCCAGCATTGATCATTCGAATAGATTGAGCAATCGACCCTTCAGTATCCATGGTATTGGTGGTAGTCATTGACTGTATCCGAATTGGGTTATTACCGCCAATACCCAAATTTCCAATCATGACTTCGCGAGTATTCCATCGTTCATAGTGTGTTAAACTGGGGCAATATATTTGCATCTATTTATAATTTGTTTTTTTTAAACGATTTGTTGCTTCACCCATTGCAGATGAGAAATTATCAAGATTTACACATAATTTATAACTAGTTTTTGCTTTCGACCATTTGTTTAATTTATCATAATTCTTCCCCTGTAATAAATATGCATTTCCTAATACTATATCTAGTTCAGCCGAATAAGATTCAATAGATTTCTCGACGAATGCTAAAGAGGTCGTATATTGTTTTTTATGAAACGCCAATAAAGCTTTTTCATAATTTAAATACGGGTGATACCATTGACGTTGTCGATCTGTCAATGTATGTGAGAGACTCTCTATAGAATTTATTATTGCTTGAGTTTCATCCAGTTTATCTGTGCGGATTAAGGTCTCTAAATAAAGAAGATTAAAATAATAATTTTCGGGAAAATTTTCAACCAAATCCTTGGCGTGCTTATAAGCCATAATTGGTTCATCTTCTACCCAAAGATAAAGAAAACTAAGAATTCCTTTTGCTTCAATCCAGGACCAATCACCCCCATTTGCTGCTTCAGATATTTCATTTAACCCTGCATCTTTTGAAGAATTTAATCCATAAAGTTGAACCGCCCATTTTAATAAAGCATTGCTAATTCCGGCATAATATTGGATAATGCCAATTGGAAGTTTCGCATCAATAATTTCAGGTGATTTTTCTGAAATATCATGAATAATCGAAAATCCCTTATACGCTCTATATAAGGTTTTAAACCATTCTTTCTTCCCTAAAGTTACTCTAGCTCCCAATCCGAGTGCAGACCCTTGATAAAGACGATAATTTGGGTCATGTGGATAGGTCTCAACTAAATCAGCATACACGGGCGCAATTAACTCTAAGTCCAATTCGAGTTGAGTGTTGGCAATATCCACATCATCTATAGTTTGGCTTTGGATCCAGCGAGATGCAGCCCAAACTAAATGAACCCCTGGATGACTTGGGTATTGAGATTTTGCTTCAGTTAAAATTGAAACAGACCGTTTATATTCATAATTATAAAATGCATGGACGCCTTCTCTTACCAAAGAGTCCCCTTCGTAGAAGTCTCTAGAATATAGCGTAGAAGCCAGCAGAAAAAGACTAAAAACAAACCGCATTATAGATGAAATATTTTTAAAAATTAAATATTGTTCGTTAGGATACATTTAAAGATAATAAGGTTTAGGAAAATTTATCCAAATCAAGGCGTGTTTAATCCACTTTGGAAAATAACTGAGCTTTATTCCAAAAAATGGATTTAAAATGATGATTACTTTTTAATAAGAAGTCGGTCGAAAAAAGATTTATGGAAATCTAAGAACCTTGAGAAGACAAAATGAGCCATCCACGAGATTCATTTTGTTCCGGTTTTATTTGAATACTTTTTTCCCAAGATGCTCGGGCTAATTGTTTTTCATCCATTTTCCAATACGTAACACCTATTCCCATATAAGCATCTGCATCATTCGGCGATAATTCTAAAACTTCCTGATATGCAACTAAAGATTCTCTATACATATTCTTTTCACGATAAAATTTTCCCAATACACCCATTGCACCCGACAACCATGCTGATGTGTTATTATTGACTGAAAGTGCATTTTTAAACGCTTGGCGTCCCATAGTTGGGTTTCCAATTCTATTGTATTCAACTGCCATGATATAATACGTTTGTGGAAGGAGATTACGGACCACTGCATCATTGGGTCTGTAGTGGAGTAAATCTTCCCAAGAAGCTGCTGTTCTACCCCATTCATGAGCATTAAAATAGCTGAGACCTTGCATGTATCGATAGTCTGGATTATCTGGATTTAAATAAACTGCATCGCTAAATGAAAGAGCTGCATACACAAATTTCCCTTGTTCAAAATATAAATCGGCTAAGGACAAATGAGGCTGCAATTCTTTAGGATTCAATTTAATAGCACGCTGAAATGTTTTTTTAGCTTCTTCTATTCGACCAAGTTTTAATTGACTTTCTCCAACGAGTTGTACAAAACCAGTGTGATTTGGAAATTTCCCAGTCGCTTCTTCCGATAATTTTAATGCTTCAGTATAATCTCCGGATGACATTCTTTCACGAATAATTGTAATTCGCTGGGCTGGACCGTTTGGTGCTTTCTGAGATGAAAGTGTTAAAATGTCTTTACTTAATTTCCGTTGTTGGTCTGTATCAACAAACATGGACATTGCTTCAATGGTAGCACCGTGATTTGGATCAATATATAAGGCTTCTTCAAATGCATTTTTTGCTTTGTGGAATTCACCCAAGCTTGTATATAAAGAGCCTAGAAAAAAATGCGCATCAGGATTACCTGGATTCTTTGCAACTTCTCTAAGATAAACATCCTTTGCAGCCTCATAATCACCATTGGCTTCATAATGCATACCTAATTGCCGTTGAACATAAAGTTTTTCGGGATTAAGGCGTGATTCCTTTTCAAAATCATCACGCGTAAAAAAGGGTTTTGACTCTAAAGAGACTGCAACCTTTTTCGGTTCATCTTCATAAAAGTAACGAGTTGCTCGAGCCAGTTCTTTATTAGAAGCTTGAAGTTCACCTGTTAGATTAAACAATTCATCTGCGTAGGAAGCAGTATTAATCCGAGGTGTTTTATTTATTGAAGATGCAGATTCAATTGGTTCTGCAGAAGATGATAAAGTCGTTTTTTTCTTCTCACTGGAAGATTTCTTTTTTTTCTTTTTACTTGAAGACGATTTCTTTTTCTTCTTACTAGGTGATTTCTTCTTTTTACTGGAAGGTGATTTCTTCTTTTTACTTGAAGATGGTTTTTTTTTCTTCTTTTTTTTCTTTTTTGCTGCTTCAGCATGTAATGCCGAAAACGCCGACACTGTAGGAAGCGGCAGTGCACCTGCCATTAATAGGCAGATTAGAATCCGAGTTATGGTTTTGAAGATAGAATGTTTCATTGGATTAGGTTCGAAATTTACACAAAGAAGGAAAAATCCCAATAATTTATTTAGGGAGTCGTAAAATTACATTTTCGCCCAAAACTAAATCATCTACGTGCCCCGAAAGTCCCGATTTTCCATCAAGATAATGCATATGAGAGTTGGTTGAATGATGCGTAAAAATAGCATGATGCTTTATAGAGTAAAATCCTAAAATTTTACCAATTCTATTTTTATCAGTCTGATTCCACGATTTATTCATATGGTCATCATGGGTTCCACCTAACCCGGGATCACTAATAATATGCCATTTTACTAAAGGAAAAACACTTTCCAAAATAAATGGAAAAGGTTCATCCGGATTAAGTCCCTTACTTTTCGCGGTATTATAAATATAATCATTGAGAGACGATTCTATTGTTGTACCGTTAAAAGACGTTTCGCTCCACTCCTTTATTTTTGCGGAAACAAGTAATAATGCCTTTTCTGAATTTGCATCCATTGAGAGACTTGCTTCACCTCCCTTTTTTGCTTTTGTCAAAATCGGCTTAGAATCCCAAATCAAAATTTCACCATCCAATCCTTCCAATGCGCCCACACCATAAACATGTTTTTCTTTTATCACATCAGAAAGTAATACAAGGCCTTCTCTAGCACCACCATGCATTATTTTTCGTAATTCACCATGGATATTTACTTGGAATTCATTTTGACTTGACTCACAACCCATGATCATTAGCCCACCTAAAAATATTATATTTTTAATCATTATAAGTGCCCTCTTATTTTTATTTTGTAAAAATGGCTATTTGCCATACAAAAGTTGTAGCATAATACTGTTTAGTAAACCCATGCTTGAAAATGATTTCTTCCACATTTTTTGTAGGATGAATAAAGACTCTAAATGGACTGCCTCTTAATTTCGGATATAAATTCAATATGGGGCGTGCTAATTTTGTCCACCACTCATCACGTGGATAAATGACTGCATAAATTTTTCGAGCTAATTTTGAAGAGAGTTCTACTAATTGGGTCATTTCATCATAACAACAAATGACTTTATCCAGCGTCACAATATCAGCAGCATCTTCTTCGGTAGCTATTGTGGTAAAGTCACCTAGTTTAAACGTTACTTTTTTTGCGAGACCCGTTTGATTCATTTTACTTTTTACAACATTAATATAGGCAGATGACGCTTCTATACTTGTCCCATTTGAAGCGCCTTCTTTTATTAAATCATATTGAATTGCACCAATTCCACCACCAATATCCAAAAACGATAATCCATTTACGCCCAATTTATGAATGGCATTTAATAGCAGACCCGTTGTTTTGGTCGGCCCTTTCTTAAGATATCGTTTTAATTCTTTCCGGGCAGATTTTTCATCAAATATATTCTCTATTCCCTGACACTGACAACACCCCATATATATTCCCTAACTAAACCTAAAAAAACTATAAAATAGACTAAGGAATTTAACCATCACATCCACAACAACTTCCTTGATTTTTTGCTTTTTCAAAAGATTCTCTTCCTTCTCTGAAAGCAAGTCCCGCAATAATGAAAGATCCAATTGCATCAATTCTTCCAATGTTAAATAGCTCATATCCTAAGCTGGAAATTAATAATACAGCTGATAATTGCATACAAGCTCTTGTGCAATTCGCATCGGCAAGAATAGCATCAGAATTCAGTGTGTTACCTACAATTCGTTTTTCTCTTACTAGCCACCACATAACGCCCAACGATAATCCGGAAATGATGACACCCCATAAAGTTGTTTCAGGTTGAGCGTCTATCCATAAATTATACGATGATGATACAACTAAGCCTGCTGTGAGAAGATAAAAAGCAAACCCTGTTATTTTTAATGCTCGCTTTTCAAATTTATCTTGCTGCTCATTCCCATTCATCTGTATCCGCAACACCATATGCCAAATCCCGATTCCCGATATCACTTCCACGAAAGAATCTAACCCAAATCCAAATAAAGCTAATGTTTCATCTTCTATCCCGAAATATATAGCGGCAATTCCTTCAAAAATATTATAGACAACCGTTACAATCGATAATATAATTGCAAACTTTAAATGGGATTCTTTTGTTTTCATTATGATTTTACTTTAATGCATCTTTTTCATCTGAATAAAATCTCCGGTCGCTTCTAACGTTACAGTAACTGACACAGTATTCCTATTTCGCCAAAACCAACCATGAAAACCATCAAATTCTGCCTTTAGTCCACCACTATCTGAATGGGTCATTCGCCCTTTTTTATAACTAATGAAATTTTGGGTGCCCTTATACCCATCACCATGCAACTC
>Ga0233443_1000148_pt1 | contig 85676 bp, 76 predicted proteins | sample SI_123_September_2_FD_182784 | JGI IMG/M metagenome (GOLD analysis project Ga0233443, IMG submission 182784) | Seawater microbial communities from Saanich Inlet, British Columbia, Canada - SI_123_September2016_200_MG | ecosystem: Environmental > Aquatic > Marine > Inlet | place: Canada: British...
GCAATCTCTAAAAGAATATGAGACAGATGACTTTAAAATTATTTTCAGAGCACATGCAATGAATAAGCTAAAGGATGCGAAACTTCCTTACAATACCTGTTATTCGACACCTAGTTTTTGGGCATATGTCATGGCAGATGGAGGAGTCTATACGTGTCAGACCTTTGCAGGAGATGAACGGTTTTGTATCGGTAATATCAACAAATCGAGCTTTCAGGAGATCTGGGAAGGAGAGAAAAGATCCTCTCAGTTGCAGTTTATGTTGAACGAACTCAATATCTCCGAATGCCGAAAGAACTGCCGTATGGATGAGGTGAACCGCTATCTGTGGGCGCTCAAACACCCCAGCTCACATGTAAACTTTATCTGATATGAATAAGAAAATAGCAGTCATAGGGAGTAACTCCTTCTCTGGAGCAAGCTTTGTAAACCTTGCGCTGAACAGTGGTTATTCAGTGACAGGTATCAGTCGTTCACCAGAACAGAATGAGCTGTTTCTGCCCTATGCGAATCATCCTCACCGAGTAGATCGATTCAGTTTTCATCAACTCGACATCAACCACGATATTGATTCGATTATTGAGTTGATGGCCTTAGAGCAGCCTGAGTATATCGTCAACTTCGCCGCTCAGGCGATGGTGGCAGAGAGCTGGCGCTATCCGGAACACTGGTTTATGACCAATGCCGTATCAACCACCATGCTGTTTAATCGACTCAAGGATCTGGATTTCATTAAAAAATATGTTCATGTAACTACCCCAGAGGTCTATGGAAATTGTAGTGGCTATGTAACAGAAGGACAAACCTTTAACCCTACTACCCCCTATGCGGCATCGCGTGCAGCAGGGGATATGAGCCTGAAGGCTTTTGTCGACAATTACGGTTTTCCTGCAGTCTCTACCCGTGCCGCCAATGTATATGGCGTCGGCCAGCAACTTTATCGGATTATCCCACGAACCATTCTCTATATCAGGCAGGGGAAGAAGCTGCAGCTCCATGGTGGGGGGCATTCAGAGCGCTCATTCATCCATATCAATGATGTGGCTGATGCCACCTTGAAGGTGGCGCTGGGTGGTGAGGTGGGTGAGGTCTATCATATAGCCACCCAATCGACGATATCAATCAGAGACCTTGTCCAACTCATTTGTAACAAGATGGAGGCAAAGTTTGAAGAGGTTGTTGATGTGGTGGATGATCGCCCCGGCAAAGATGCCGCCTATCTGCTGGATAGCTTAAAAATCAGAGAGAGGCTCGGCTGGCAGGATGTAGTAACGTTAGAGCGGGGCATTGAAGAGGCGGGTGCCTGGATTGATGCCAATCTTTCACAACTGGAACAGCAGGTAGATCGGTACGTCCACAAGCCGTAGTGGAATCTAGGACTATTGAACTCAATGGATGAAATAAGTAGTGACTGAACTGACAACAACTGCAGCCCAATTGCGCGCACGCATTATTGCTAACTCACACAAGAGTGCAACTCCTCATTTGGGGAGTTGTCTCTCTTGTGTTGATATTCTCACCGCGCTCTATTTCTCTGTGCTGCGTATCAACCCTGAACAGCCAGATGATCCGCTGCGTGACCGTTGCATCCTCAGCAAGGGGCATGGGGCACCCGCGTTATTCCAAGTATTGGCTGAACGAGGCTACTACCCGCATGAGCTGATGGATAATTATGGTGAGGATGGAGGCGTTTTTGCAGAGCATCCACCTACCCCTGAACATCTTCCCGGTATCGAGGCAGCGACCGGTTCACTGGGACATGGTCTGCCAATCGGGTTGGGGATGGCGCTGGCCGGACGGGTCAATCAGCACGTATACAACGTCTATGTAGTACTGGGAGATGGTGAGTGCAATGAGGGATCGGTTTGGGAGTCGGCGATGATGGCGTCGAGCCAAGGCGCCTCCAACCTCTATGTCATTGTCGATTTTAACAAGTGGCAGGCGACGGGTCGTAGTCAGGATGTTCTCTCACTGGATCCACTGGTGGATAAATGGCGTGCCTTTGGCTGGAATGCTGTCGAGACAGATGGACATGATATTGCAGCACTACTTGAAGTATTGAATCAGTTTCCCTCTAAAAACGGTAAGCCCACAGCGATCATTGCACATACCATTAAAGGGAAGGGTGTCTCCTTTATGGAGGATGACAATAATTGGCACTACCGTATCCCAACGGTTGATGAGGTGGAGCAGGCAAAGAGAGAGTTGGGGGTGGCTGAATGAGAAATGCCTTTGCTGATGAACTGACTACCTTGGCTGGTAGTGATGAGCGGGTTGTCCTGTTGTCGGGTGATATAGGGAATCGGTTATTCGACAAATTCAAATCAGTCGATAACAACCGTTTCTATAATTGCGGCATTGCCGAGGCAAACATGATGGGGGTGGCTGCAGGAATGGCCCTCTCCGGGCTTCGCCCATTTGTCTATACGATCGCGCCGTTTGCCACCACCCGCTGCTTCGAACAGATCCGGGTTGATGTCTGCTATCACAAGGCGCCGGTTGTTATTGTAGGTACCGGCTCGGGTCTCTCCTATGCTGAACTGGGGCCAACCCACCATTCGTTGGAAGATTTGGCTATCATGCGTACCTTGCCTGGAATGAATGTCTATGCCCCGTGTGATACGATAGAATTGCGGCTGATTATGAGAGAGGTGATGCAGAGTAATAGTCCAGCCTATATTCGTATTGGCAAGAAAGGTGAGCCGGATATCCACTCGGCCCCTCCAAAGCTTAAGCTTGGCAAGGCTATCGTAGTACGCCCTGGTGAACAGGTTACGCTACTTACAGTAGGCAATATGGTGGCAGAATCGCTGAAGGCGGCTGAATATCTGGCGCAGCAGGGAGTAGAGGCAGAGGTTGTCAGCTTTCATACCGTAAAGCCACTAGACCAAGTCTACCTCTCTCAAGCAATGGAGCGTTTCTCTCTACTGGTTACAGTTGAGGAGCATAGTCGAGTGGGTGGCTTTGGCAGTGCTGTGGCAGAGTGGTTTATGGCTGAAGGCAGAATGGCACCGTTGATGAGTTTTGGCACAGAGGATGAGTTTATGCATGAGGTTGGGCATCAGGCTTATGCCCGCAAGCGATATGGGCTGGCGGCCCAAAATCTATCAGAGAAAATTATGTCGAGGCTGGGATGCAGTTAATCAGGAGATTTTTGGAAGTATGGTTAACAGCAGCGCAGTTTGGGCAAGCAAAAGCCCAACAGTCCACTTAATGATGTCAGCCTTAATTCGGTGTTCTGTAGCTTCTAGTCTGTTGTCAAAATGCTCTTTTGAAACAAGCTGCTCTTGTGACTTGGCCAGAATACGGACAACAGTCTCAGCCTGCTTTTCAGTGAAGTCAGCTTCGCACAGTTCTTGAATAAGCTGATGAGTGTCAAATGTCATGGTAGTCATGAGTCTGAATATAGTTGTGGTCATGAGAACTGTCAAGATTTTAAAAAATACTGGGAAAGGTAATTAGGATAGATTAGTATGCGTATCGGTATCGATTTCGACAACACAATCGCCTGCTATGATGAGCTGTTCCATAAGGTGGCTCTGGAGCAGGGGCTTATTAACAACTTGACTCCAGCTAACAAGGTTGCCGTTCGCGATCATATGCGCAGCCGTGGTCAGGAGGCTGACTGGACTGAGCTGCAGGGCGTTGTCTATGGCAAGCGAATGAAGGAAGCGGCCATCTTTTCAGGGGTACTTGAGTTTATCGCCTATGCAATAGAGAGAGGGGATGAGGTCTATATCATCAGCCACAAGACGTCCCACCCAGTAATCGGCCCCCGCTATGACCTGCATGCAGCAGCCAGACAGTGGATTGAACAGAATTTGATTTGGGATAAAGCGCTACTGCTACCCAGTGAACAGATCTTCTTTAAACCCACTCGTGAGGAGAAGCTGGCTCAAATCGAACGGTGTGGTTGCGATCTGTTTATTGATGATTTGCCGGAGGTGTTAACCTCAGCGGCTTTCCCTAGGCAGACAGAGGCGATTTTGTTTGATCCAGAAGGGCACCATCGGTTACCAGATACCTTATCTTTTGCAACATGGCAGGAGATTATGGTCTATACAGGGATGGATGACTCATGAATGTGGTCAGTCGTCATGATCTAGAAACTGCCATCGCCTCTTTGATGAAGAGCGCTTCCATCTTCGAACCCGTTGAAGAGATTATTCCCATGCGTGCGGGAGGCAATAACCGTACTTACTGCATTGAGACGAGTAGTGCACGTTATGTAGTGAAACACTACTTTCAGCATAAGGGAGACAAACGGGATCGTTTGCAATCAGAGTATGCCTTCCTCGGCTATGCGGAGCAGGCAGAGGTAGCGGCAGTACCTTGTTCACTGGCTCAGGATCCACAATCTGGTATGGCGCTGTATGAATATATTGCGGGTGAAGCGATACAAAGTGGTGAGATTGGGCAGGCAGAGGTGGATGCGGCGATCATGTTTTTTCTGGCGCTGAATGAGCCCACTGCGCGGAAAGCGGCAGAAAAGCTGCCGCAGGCATCTGAAGCTGCCTTTTCACTGCATGAACACCTTGAAAATACAGAACACCGAATCAGGCAGCTACAGCAGATAGTGCTGGTTGATGAGGAGGACCATAAAGGGGCGATCGTTATCCAGTCGATAGCAACGTTCTGGGGTGAGTACCGGAATCGTGTGTTGGAAGCCGTAAACCATTTGGGGTGGCGAGTTGATGAATCGATAGCATGTGATCAACGTTGCATTTCTCCATCTGATTTTGGTTTTCATAATGCAATCCGTTTGCCTAAAGGGGGGGTTCGTTTTATCGATTTTGAGTATGCTGGTTGGGATGATCCAGCTAAGACCATCGCAGACTTTTTTCTTCAGCCAGCGGTTCCGGTGCCGTTAGAGTATTACGACTATTTTGAGTCGCAGGTGTTGTCTCTGTTTGATCAGCCAGAACTATTGAAACAACGTACTCGGCTGCTGAGAACGGCTTATCAGATCAAGTGGTGCTGTATTGCGCTCAATGTGTTTCTACCGGTCCATATGGAGAGAAGAAAATTTGCCAACCCTCAGTTGGACTCAAATGCACTCAAAACCGATCAGTTACTAAAAGCTCAAACACTATTTAAAACCATTAAGGACTTCAGTTATGGCCTACATTGATTTCATGTCAGCAACACACAAAAGCACCTCGCGTGACTATCTTGCGCGGGTGAATGATCCAGAATTTCCAAAAGCTAAGGCTGCAACACTGGCTAAACAATGGGGCTATGACTACTGGGATGGTGATCGTCGTATCAACTATGGTGGCTATCGTTATATGCCGGGGCGATGGGCCCCAGTAGGGCAGGCGATGATCGACCACTACGGACTGAAGCCGGGAGACAAGATTCTCGATATTGGTTGTGGAAAGGGGTTCCAACTCTATGAGTTGACCCAGCTGCTACCGGGGCTTGAGGTGCATGGAGTCGATGTCTCCAGTTATGCCATTGAAAATGGGAAAGAGGAGATCAAGGATCACCTACAAGTAGGGAACGCTAACAGCCTTCCGTTTCCTGATGACTATTTTGATTTTGTCTTCTCTGTCACCGCTCTGCACAATCTGCATAACTATGACTTGGACAAGGCGCTGCGTGAGATGGAGCGTGTTGGCAAGAACAACAAGTATCTCTGTGTAGAGGCGTACCGGAATGAGGAGGAGAAGGCCAATCTTCTCTACTGGCAGGTGACCTGTGAGGCCTTCTGTACACCAGAAGAGTGGGAGTGGTGGTTCAATCAAACCGGTTATACTGGTGACTATTCCCTGATCTATTTTGAGTGAGAGAGTGATGACGATTCCAAAGACAATGAAGGCTGCCATCCTAGTGGAGCAGCGTAAACCGCTTGTGGTGGATGAGGTTGAGCTTCCAGATAGCTTGGATGTAGGGCAGGTGCTGGTGAAGATCCACTACAGTGGAATCTGTGGTTCCCAGCTGGGTGAGATTGATGGGGTGAAAGGGGAGGATCGATTCCTACCCCATCTGTTGGGGCATGAGGCCTCTGCTACCGTCATGGAAGTTGGACCAGGCGTCAGAACCGTTAGATCGGGTGACGCAGTTGTTCTGCATTGGCGAAAAGGACAAGGGATTGAAAGTGCCCCACCTAAATACCGTTGGCGAGGTAGGACGGTCAATGCGGGTTGGTTAACTACCTTCAATGAGTATGCCATTGTCTCAGAGAACCGTATGACCCCCATTCCTAGTGATAGTGATCTGGATGTTGCAGCGCTGTTTGGTTGTGCAGTGACTACTGGGTTTGGCGTGATTGAAAATGATGCAAATGTTCGGATGGGTGAGTCAGTTTTGGTATATGGATCAGGGGGAGTTGGGTTGAATATGATTCAAGCAGCAACGCTTAGGTCGGCATACCCAATCATAGCAGTAGACATTTATAGGAGTAGACTGGATTTGGCAAAAAAAATGGGTGCAACGCATGTCATGAACTCAAACGATTGTGATGTTGTCGAAAAAGTCAATGAAATCATGAAGAATAAAGGGCTCGACGTTTTTATTGACAATACCGGTAATGTAGATATTATTTCCATGGGTTACGGGATTACTAAGAAGAGTGGAAAAGTAGTGCTTGTGGGAGTACCAAAAAAAGGTAATAATATAAATATTCATTCACTGGACTTACACTACGGAAAAACAATGAAAGGAAGTGAGGGAGGGGGTGGGCAGCCGACTATGGATATACCAAGATACTTGGGTATGCTTGAAAATAGTATGTACTCATTAAGTAATGTAATAACAGATATATATTCTCTTGATCAAGTATCATATGCAATCAGTGATATGAGGTCCGGTGAAGTTGCAGGGCGGTGTCTCATTAAAATGAATGATTAAAATGGTAAAGCCAATACATTTAATTTTTGGGGGCAGTAAAGGTCTGGGTAATGATATTTTAACAGAATCAGTTTATAATAATAAAGAGGATGTCATTTGTATATCTAGAACAAGGCCTGTCAATACTGCTGGTGTGAGCTGGTTTTATGCGGATTTGACAGATGTCGAATCGATTCATGCAGTGGCAGAAAAAATCGAAGGATTGATGGCTGGCGTTAGAAAAATAACGTTTTCAATTAGGTATAGAAACAATGAAGATATAGAATCTTATGAAAATGCGATTGCATCGTATGTGTCAGAAGTGATATCAGTAGAGACAGTTTTAAAAACAATGGATTGTGTTTGCTATGATGATAATTGTACTCGTTCAATAGTTATTGTTTCATCAATAAACTCATCACTGATCAATGAGAAGGTTCCATTCTGGTATCATGCATCTAAGGCGTCCGTTAAAGTGGTGGGGAGATATTACAGGAACAGGCTTGCAAAAAAAAACATTAATGTTTCTGTTGTTGAGCTAGGTAGTTTTGTAAGAAGTGCATGCAACGGTGCTCAAGGTGTAAATGCGGGCTTACAGAAGGTTATTTTGAATTGCGGTTTGGGAAAATTGCAAACATCAAATGAGATAAGTAAATATGTTGACCATATTCACTCGACTCAGATGTTAGGTATGCCAGGGCAGTGTTATATATTTGATGATGGATGTTCAATAAAAGCAGTTGAGGACTATGATTTTGATTGAAAATAGCAGCTATCATATGCGGGATACTTGTCGACTGTGTGATTCATCTGATTTATATAAAGTTGTAGATTATGAGGATTCTGTTCCCGTAGATAACTATAGAAGCAGATTTCACCAGTATGTATCATTGGAGCGTATGCCGATGAGCTTGTATCAATGTGGGGCGTGCGGTCATGTACAGATGCGAACTGTTGTTGATCCAAATATCTTATATGGAGAATATATATACAATAGTCAAAGTTCTACAGATCTTTCGTCTCACTTTGATGGGCTTGTCGACTACTTGATTAAAACTATAGGAACCCCTGAAAATAATTTTGTTGTTGATGTTGGCTGTAATGACGGTCTGTTTTTGTCTAAGATGAGTGTTAAAGGGTATGATGTGATTGGTGTGGATCCATCTGAATCCGCAACTAATTTGGCAAAAGAAAGAAATGTAAAAGTCATTGTAGGTTTTATGGGTGATGATGTTGCGATTAGGTTGCTTTCTAAATATAGAAAAGCGACAGCTGTAACTGCATCAAATGTTTTCTCTCATGCTGATGACTTAAGTGAATTTATTGGCGGTATTTATAATATTCTTATAGAAGATGGTGTTTTTATTTTCGAGGTTTCTTATTTAGTAGACCTTCTTTTCTCCGGTGTTTTGGATTATGTTTATCATGAACATTTAGCGCATCATTCCATTAAGTCATTAAATGCTTTTCTCGGCAAGCATGGGTTTCAACTGGAAAGAATAGACCGCTTAAAAGTAAAAGGGGGGTCTATCAGGTGTCTTGCGAGGAAAAAATCTTCTAATATCTGTGTGTCGGATGTGGTGCATGAATATATTTACATGGAAAAAATGATGGGATTATATGAAAAACATACATATGATAGGCTGGGAAAATTTAAGCGTAATTTAAAAGATGTTGTGAATAAAGTTGTGTCTAGCGTTTCTGAGAAGGGAATAGTTGTAGGATATGGTGCTTCTGCTACAGCGACAGTGCTTTCTCAGGAGTTAGGGTATGCAGAAAAATTATCATTTATCATAGATGATAATATTAAAAGGCAGAAAACACTATCGCCGGGGCAACTTGTTCCTGTTGGTTCTATGAAAGATGTTAAGGGGTATAATGTTGAGTTGATCATTATTTCTGCATGGCGCTTCAAAAGAAATATCTTGAAAAATTGTGCTGATTACCTTGATAAAGGTGGGCGCGTTTTTATCCCTTTGCCGTATCCAAGTCTTATAACAAAGAAAGAAATAAGGGTGCTAGAATGATTTCTAAGACTGTTGAGCCACAATATGAAATATGCCTGAATGTGGAAAGTAAGGCTGGTAGAGCGAGATTAGGATTGATGTCTAATCAAGTTTGGCATGATGACCCTAAAAGATTATTGTTTGTGTTGAGTAGGTATAAATTTGTATCAAAAATGTTGTCGGGGAAGAAATCAGTTCTTGAGGTTGGTTGCTCTGATGCTTTTTGCACAAGAATCGTAAAACAAGTCATCCCAAATGTTGTTGCGGTCGATATCGACCCAGCCTTTATCTCTGATTATGCACTATTTGGCAATAGTGATGACTGGGGGATTGACTGTCGAGTACATGATATTTTGACAGGCCCGATTAGTGAAGGTTTTGATGGGTGCTATTCGTTAGATGTCTTTGAGCATATTGATCCGAAATATGAGGATGATTTCATTGTTAATTCACTAGGCTCTCTATCAAGTGATGGGGTTATGATAATTGGAATGCCATCAATTGAGTCACAAAAGTATGCTTCAGCTGGTTCAATTGCTGGTCATGTAAACTGCAAAGCAGGTGAATCATTGAAAGATCTATGTGAAAAATATTTTAAAAACGTCTTTATGTTTTCCATGAATGATGAAGTTGTTCATACTGGGTTTTTTCGTATGGCAAATTATATTTTCGCTGTTTGCACTAATCAAAAGATATGAATAAATATTTCGAAAAAAAACCAGGTGTCTGGTTCTCAGTATCTGATGTTGTTTCTGTTGAATATAATGATCTCCAAGTTCAAGCAGAGTTATGCCGTGGTCTTGAAAGAAAAAGAAGCAGAATATGTGCGCACTCTACTGAAGAGGATAGGATGCAAGAGATGTTTATAGCATTTTCTGGTGATTCATATATAAAACCTAGCAGGCATACTAATTTCGTCGAATCTTTTCACTTGATATCTGGTCGAGGGAAGTATGTCTTTTTTAATCATCAGGGTGATGTGATTTCAGATGTTAGATTGGGTAATTATCAAAGTTACTTGCCTTTTTATGTGAGAATTGATAGTAATGTTTGGCATACGTTCGTGCCATATACCGCCGATGTTGTCGCTCATGAGGTTTGTCAAGGGCCGTTTTTGGTAAATAATACAGAGTTTTCTGAGTGGTCTCCTGATGTAGATAGTCATGATTCGATTAATAGATATTTAGAGGATCTCACATATAGACCGGTTGATATTGTTAAGCAGTCTCAATGGGTGCGTATATCTGAAGAGGCTTATCAAATTGCATACAGTCCCGTGATTTCTATTAGTCGCGCTGATATTGATAGGCTTCTTGATGAAGTTAAATATACAAGAAGAGATCGCATAAGAGTTTTGGTTCATCCTGATGTTAGCCATCCATTACATGAAATGTTTGTTGTTTATAAAAAAACTACATATGTGATGCCAAATAAACATATTGGGAAAGATGAGTCTTTACATGTTCTACAAGGAGAGGCTGACTTTATTTTTTTTGATAATAATGGTGGAGTCATTAATGTTGTTCAGTTGTCATCAGATGATAAGAGTAAGAGTTTTTTTGTTAGAGTACCTAAAGAAATATATCATACAATCATAATGAGGAGTGAAATACTTGTTATGCATGAAGTTACCCCAGGCCCTTTTGTTAGAGAAGATACAGTCTGGGCTGAGTGGGCACCAAATGGAGATAATGAAAATCAAACATCAGAATATATGTATGATCTAGAAAAAAAAATCAAAGCGTTCTTGTTTTCTGAAAGATAAATGTTTTTCATATTTAATTAATTATGGGTGCCTCATTGACGATTATGCGCATAATATGCGATGTATGGTCTTTTGGGATCTTGTAACTGGGGTGCAGTGCTGAACAGCGTTACCTGTTGAATATCATGGCTGCGCATCGTTTTGTTGTCCACCTTTTTGGAAAAATGCTTATTTTAATCTCAAATCGCTTATTTAAACAACCTATTAAAGGATAGAAAATGGGATTACCTGCCCCAATTATTGAATTATTTGCCCAAATACACACTGCTAAGAAAATCACTGGATCTGTAGGCTTTATCGCACGGCAAACGACTTATGCCACTTCAAATACATTGCGGGATATTGCTGAACGGTATTCGATTTCTGAGATGCATCACCCTAAGATTGAGCTAGATAATGAAACCCTTGCAGTACGCCAGCGAGGTGAGTTGCTATTTGGAAAAAAAGTGCAGACTATAACGGATAGATGTTTAATGAAATCGTTTGGCTGTGACAAATTAAATTTTATAGATCATTCCGATTATGAGAATGCTGATGTTATATGTGATCTGAATTACCCGATAGATGAGGAGCTCAAAGGAAAGTTCGATTTTATTTATAATGGAAGCTGTTTGGATAATATTTTCAATGTCGGCGTTGGATTGTCCAATATTAGCAGCCTATTAAGACCGGGGGGCAGGGTTGTTATGCTGGAGCACTGTTCGAATATGAACGGTCCTTATCTTATGTTTTCTCCAGGATGGTTTAATGATTTCTTCTCAGCAAACAATTATGCTGACTGCAAGATCTACATCGCTAGAGTGAAAAACAATGAAGATTTGCATTACGGACCTTGGGAGTTATGGTACTACGATTATTTAATAAGACCAGATGGAAATACACCCGGACAATCTCTCTTTCCTTACCTAAAAACATTTATAAAAAATAGATTGGGTATTCCAATCCACATTAAAGAACGAGATTTAGTGTGCATAGTTGTTGCTGAAAAAGGAAAAGATTCAACCGATGAGGTTATGCCTAATCAAGCTCAATATAGGTCTGACAGCGAATCTAAACGTTTACGATTGATCCAGGAAAATTGGGCATCAAAAAAGACAGATATATGTCCGTCCCTCTCTTCTAGTTTTTGCTTGCCAAAGCGACTGCCGCGAGGGTTCGTGCGATGCAACGATCTTGGTAATGGACTTACCTTCTAATTCAGCTTGTGACTGACAGCTTTCTGTCGTGCATATTCTTTTCTGAATAGATATTTATTTGATGTTTTCTGGAAAATTTAGGGTGTCCAAGTTTTTCTGAAGCATAAAAAATTCCTTTTAATTAGTTGTATGTTCAATGAGTTAGGAATGTGCTGTGATTCGAAGTGTAACGCCTAGAGCAAGTTTTAAGTTAAATAAAGTAAATTGTGACTACAGTTTTTGTATCAGGTATATTTAATGTGCTCCACCCTGGACACTTACGTTTACTGCGTTTTGCCAAAGAGAGTGGTTCTCGGGTGTTGGTTGCAGTGCTGAGTGATCGCCTTGCAGGAAATGCGGTTCATGTTCCTGAAATGTTGCGCCTGGAAGGTGTTAAAAGTAATAGCTGGGTTGATGATGCCTTTGTTGTTGATGAGCCAGTGATTCAGGTTATTGGGTGCTTACAACCTGATATTGTAGTGAAAGGTAAGGAGCATGAGGATCGCCACAATCCTGAAACTGATATTGTTTCCAGTTATGGTGGACAACTGATTTTCAGTTCTGGAGAGTCTCTCTTCTCTTCGCTTGAGCTGCTGCAAAAGGAGTTCCACGAGGCTTCACTGCGTACCATCAATAGCCCGGAGGATTACCTAGCTCGTCATGCCATCGATAGAAAACGGGTTGAGACCATATTAAAGCAGTTTGCTTCTCTCAGAGTGTTAGTCATAGGTGATATGATCGTTGATGAGTACATTACCTGTGAGCCTTTGGGAATGTCTCAAGAGGATCCAACGATTGTTGTCACGCCAGTTGATACTACCCAGTTTATCGGTGGAGCAGGAATTGTTGCCGCTCATGCATCTGGCCTTGGTGCTGAGGCTAGTTTTATCTCGGTGATCGGTAGAGATAGTGCGGGGAAGTATGCTGAAGATGCCTTGGTTAAGGCAGGGGTGAATGTGTTACTAGTTAAAGATGAGAGCCGCCCTACCACACTAAAACAGCGTTTTCGTAGTAAGGGTAAGAGTTTGTTGAGAGTTAGTCACCTTCATCAAACGGCTATTGGTGCTGTTTTACAGCATGATATACTGGAGTTCTTTGAAGAGAAAATACGTGAGATCGATTTGCTAGTCTTCTCTGACTTCAATTATGGCGTTTTACCACAAAAAGTGGTTGATCAGCTTATTAGGTTGGGTAAGTTGCATCATGTGATGATGGTAGCGGATAGCCAATCGTCATCGCAGATTGGTGATATTAGTCGTTTTTCTGGAATGGACTTGATTACTCCAACAGAGCGTGAGGCCAGAATAAGTACTCGCAACCATGAAGATGGTTTGGTAGTTATGGCAGAGGAATTGCGCCAACTCTCTGAGGCAACCAATATTTTGTTAAAATTGGGAGGAGAGGGGGTGTTGATTCATGCAGACAATGATGAGGTAGATGGCTGGTTGACAGACCGAGTTTGTGCGCTCAATTCAGTGTCGCGTGATGTTGCTGGTGCTGGTGATAGTTTGTTGATAGCCAGTGCTATGGCTTTGGCTAGTGGTGGGAGTATATGGGAAGCAGCCTACATTGGCTCATTGGCAGCGGCGATCCAAGTTGGGCGGGTAGGAAATACACCAATTAAATCAGAGGAGTTATTACAGGAGTTGCATTTGTGAGGGCAATTTTATTGTCTGCAGGGTTAGGAACTAGGTTGCGACCTTTAACTAATGAAGTCCCTAAGTGTTTGGTTCCAATTAATGGAAGGCCGTTACTTGATATATGGCTAGAGAAATTGACTTTGTCAGGTTTCGGGCCTTTTCTTGTTAATACCCACTATTTATCTGGACAGGTTGAAGAGTATGTTGTCTCATCATCTTATCGTGATATTGTACAATTGGTGTATGAGCCAGTTCTGCTTGGAACAGCGGGAACGTTAATACATAATCTCAATTTTTTTGAAGAACAGCCCGGTTTATTAATTCATGCAGACAATTATTGTATTACTGATTTCAATAAATTTATACTTGCACATAATGCTCGTCCTAAAGAATGTTTTCTTACAATGATGACTTTTAGAACTGAAAAACCGTCAACTTGTGGTATTGCTGAGCTTGACGAGAGGGGGGTTGTGGTGAATTTTCATGAGAAAAAGGATAATCCTCCTGGTGATCTGGCGAATGGCGCAATTTATGCTCTTTCTGTAGGTTTTATGAAAATACTACAGAATGAATTTGTGGGTGCTTCTGATTTTAGTACTGAAATTATACCTATGATGTTAGGTAATATTTTCTCTTATGAGGTAGATGGTGTGTTAATTGACATTGGTACTCCTGAAGCTCTTGCGTCTGTAAATGAAGGCTTTGGTATTAGTTAGTGCATTACTTCTTTGTGAGGTACTTTATGGATTATTAGTATGAATAAAATAACAGATTTGCAATCAATTAGTAGGAATTCAGCTGTCTGTCTTGCACCTGCAGGAGGAGCTTCTCTTCGATTTTTATTGAAACTTAAAGAGCATAGGCCTGACCTGGAAATAAATTGCTTTCTGGATTCGTATAGATCAGGTGAGTATTCAGGTATACCAATAAGATTGATTGAAGATGATCTTGATATAGATGAAAATCTAAATATTATTATTGTAATGGAGCGTGATTCAATTAGAGATAATATCAATAAAAGATTACTGAGTTGTGGGTTTGGTAATATATTGTATGTTGATGCTGAGCTGTCCTTAAAATTATCAGACATGAAATACAGGCATGATGCCATGTATTTTTTTTATGATTTAAGTGTTAATTCAATGAATTTTGAATACATGGTCGCTCTGTGTCATGCTGATGCAATTAGGAAGAATAAAGGTATAAAATATCTTCATCCGATTATTGTTCCAAACCATAAATTATCTGTATTTGATATGTCGAGAAAATCATTAAAGGAGTCCAATGCACCTCTAGAAGGAGATGATAATTGGTTTTTATATAATGTGATCTCTTTATCGCCATTGTTGTTGCCTTCATGTGAGTCAATCTCAATACTGTCTAGTAGAGATGAAGCTGAACTTTACCTTATGAATAATTCGGCACCTATATTTCCTGAAAATTATAATATTTCAAATCCAAAACAGTTGCCTAGTGTGTTAAATGTTATGAGTTCAAGTTATTTTGATGCGTATTCATTTGCACGTCCTTTGAGTAGTAGTAATTTTTCATTAATTTTTGTGGATCAATGGTTAAATAATAACTGTATTGATATGGATAAATTAGTAGTGATTACTCTTCGTCAAAATAAAATGGACATAGAGAGAAATAGTAATATTTCCGCATGGATATGTTTTGCACAATATATTCAGAGTTTTGGATATGTGCCTGTTTTTGTAAAAGATACATACAATGTATATGATAATAACGGTGTTGATCAATTTTTGATATTTGTTGAGGCATCCACAAATGTAGCTATTAGGATGGCCTTGTATGAGAGGGCTCTCTTGAATATGACTGTTAATACAGGAACAATATCTCTATGTTATTTTAATAAGAATGTAAGATATCTAAATTTTATCTATATATCTGATATTGCTACAGGAAAGGAAGAGTATCACAAGTTGTCAGGAACTCCATATGGGTCTCAATATCCTGCCTCAGGCCCATTTCAGCGATGGGTATGGGGAGGGAGTGATGATTGTACAGTTTTGGTTTCTGAGTTTGATAAAATGGTGAAAGCAATAGAAATGAAATAATAATGGTAAATATTCAGAGGGCAGTGTAATTAGAGTGCAAAATAAAGTTAGTCTTGATAAATTGATATTCTTTTATAATGTTTTTGGCTTATAATATTTGTTTGGGATCTTGGTCAGATTAGAATTTCTAGGTAACTTCAGTTTTTAAATAAGTGAACTATTGATTTACACTAGTGTCCGGTTAACTCAGTATTGGAAATGATTTCACTAGCAATAGATCTACCTAACCCATTTTTTGAAGTGTCATTGACTTTAACCGAACATGAGTTGTTGCACGTCCGCGTCATGAAATCATGATGTTATGTGTGAAAAAATAGATTTTTTTGAGTTAACCGGACAGCAATGATTGATTTATAAAATTTTAGAGAAGATTTAAGGTGAGTATTTGGGAAACGAATGTTTATGCAAAAGGGCGGCAGTTGAATCGATATCCCTATGATTCAGTGGTCAGCGATGTTTTTCGCTGGTCTTCAGGCCGAGATCGGGCAGATTTGCGTGTGCTTGAGGTCGGTAGCGGGTCGGGCAATAATCTCTGGTTTCTGGCGCGGGAGGGTTTTCAGTGTGCCGGTATCGATCTCTCAAAAACAGCGAACAAGCATGCAAAAAAATACCTTTCAGAAGATGGCCTTGAGGCCGATATTAGACTAGGTAATATTGCAGATCTGCCTTGGGAAGATAATACTTTTGATCTGGTTATTGACCGTATTGCGATCACCCACAACTCCCTGGCAGATATTGAACCTATGCATGATGAAGTGGTGCGTGTGCTGCGACCGGGTGGAGAACTGATTTCAGTCATGCTGGCATGGGGACATCCGGCTCATCGTGCAGAGGTAGAGGTTACTCATCATGCGTTTGACCATTTTTCAGATCCGATATTTTCTGAAGCTGGACTAACTTTTTTTGCTGACAGAGAGGACATTTACCAGCTCTTTGAAAAAAGATTTGACCGTTTTGAATGCAAGAAAATGGTGAGCTTGAGTGAATTTGACCAGGTGAACAGTGCAATGTGGCATATTCATGCATGGTTATAGTAGGTTTGCAGAGATCTGAAAATAGAGAAAACCTGGAGATTTGGAGTCATTTAAGATGAAAAAAGTTTCAAACAGAATATTACTTCAAAAGAGTATCTCTCGCTCGAAATCGAGTAAGGAGGATGTGAAGCTATCTGATCTCTATGTAGAGGGAGAGCGTCGTTATAACAAAGTCTTGTTGGTGAAGTCTCCGGCTACTCTTTGGAGTGGAGGAGGAGGGTCGATCAATGCCAATATTGCTGAAGTGATTAATATTCCATTGGGTATTGGGTATCTGGCATCCAGCTTGAGAGAGGGAGGGTATCAGGTCGAGATGTTTGATCCGCAGCTGGATCTCTATTTTCGTGATGATGGAAGTACGGTAGAGATGCTTAAATCTATTATCCGGGAACGTCTGCAACGGCATGATTATGATGTGGTTGGCATCTCGTCGATGTATGTCTATGCGCATCAATGGTCGCACTTTATTGCTGCAGTGGTAAAGGAGAACAGTCGTGAAACGCCGGTTGTGATTGGGGGTGGTCATCCAACGTTGATGATTGAAGAGACGATGGAAGATGCCAACATTGACTACTGTGTTGAAGGTGAAGGCGAGGTGACGCTGCTCTCGCTACTGCATGCACTCAACGGAGGAGACTTTATCTCGCTGGAGGAGATTGGTGGGCTGGCCTATCGCCATCAAGGCGAGGTCTTTGTGAGGGATCGGGATAACTATATTTGGGACCTGGATAGCTTGCCATTCCCAGACTGGGATATTGTGGGGTTAGAGCGATATATTCAGATGTTTAACGACACCTCGCTGGAGAAATATGGTGTCTCCGTACCGATGGTGACAGAGCGTGGCTGCCCCTACCAATGTACCTTCTGTAACGTCTCTGACTCCTGGGGCTACTCCTTCAGAAAACGTTCCCCAGAGAATGTGTTGGCAGAGGTAGATGTATTGATTAATAAATACAATGTGCGTGACTATGTCTTTGTAGATGACAATATGACTATCGATAAACAGCGTATGCTGGAGATCTGCGCCGGACTTAAAGAGCGTAATGTGGTTTGGCAGGTGGTCAATATGGCCTCCTTCAATTCGAATGAGAAGATCATTCGTGCAATGAAAGAGAGTGGCTGTAAGAAGGCCTCCATCTCGATTGAGTCCGCATCACCGCAAGTATTGAAAAAGATGAAGAAGCCGGTCAACCTTGAAAAGTCACTGGTGCTGATCAACGAGTGCAAAAAAATTGGGCTGCCGATTACCGCTAATTTTGTGACCGGTATGCACTATGAGACCAAAGAGGACATGATGATGACCTTTGAGTGGGCGGAGTATGCCAAGCCGGACTGGTCCACCTTCAGTATTCTGGCCCCCTATCCGGGGACCGAGATCTTTGACCAGTGTGTGGAAGAGGGCTACCTCAATACAGATACGGTGGATCTGGAGTGGTTCTCTCACCGTAACTCAGCGATAGAGACCGATGCCTGGGATAAACAGTGGGTGACCGACAAGACCTATCACTATAATTTGATGATCAATTTCGTTAAAAACCATAACCTAGTGGGGGATGGAAAGAATCTCGATTTCGCGATCGGCTTCTTTGAGTATGTAGCGCTACACCATAAAAAGCATCTGCTGGGGTTGATTGCCCTCTCTTATGCAATGAAGAAAAAAGGTGAAGAGATCAAGGCTGGAGAACTGCTGGAGCGCGCACTTGAAATTGTCGATGACCCAGAGGTACAAGAGGTGTTTGGCCCCTATCTGAAGATGGATGAAGAGATTATTAACTATTTCCTCCATTGGTGTGAAGAGCGTGAAGCAGCAGTAGCGTAAAGTTATCCTATGGCAGGATTATTTACTTTTGAGGGTGTAGAGATATCCGGTGAGACTATTCTGAATGGGCTCTCAAAGCTGTCTCTACATGGAAAAGATCTCTACATCGCGATAGATCTGGCTGCAGTGGGAAGCATCTCTCCGCAAGTCAAAGGGCGAGATGACCTCTCCTTTTCGCTGCTGAATCTGTTTCAACAGGCGGTCTCTGATACACAATCAATTATTATGCCCGCCTTTACCTTTAGTTGGGGGGGGGGCGGGTCCGGGCTCTTTTCCAGAAAGGATCGTACCCATTTGGGGGTGTTGCCCAACTATCTGATTGAGCAAGATGATGTCTATCGCAGTGCAGATCCGATGTTCTCTTGCGTGGTACGAGGGGGTAGTCAGTCACACTATGTTTCAACGTATGATGACAGTTTTGGTGAGGATTCGCTCTTCCAGCGACTGCATCGAAAGCAGAATGCCTCTATCATGAATTTCGGTACCCGGCTCTTTAACCCCTCCTTTATCCATTATGTAGAGCAGTATGTGGATGAGCATATTTCACCGCTGGGCTATCGTACCAAGATGAAGTTTGAAGGCGAGTTTGAGGATGAGGCGGGGAACAGGGTGCAAGGCCATTTTTACAGCCTGATGCGCAGTGCAGAAAAAATCTATGGTTATGATTATGAGCTACTGGAGCAGGAGATGAGAGCGAAAGGGGTGTTGGAAATGGTTCAGATTGGTGGAGCAACGGTACAGTTGACCGATGCGGTCAGTCTGTTTGACCACCTGCTTGAGCGGATGACAATAAACCCTCGTTACTATCTGCGCTCATGAGCAAACGAACTCATAATTTAAATCTTCTTTTTCAAAAGGTGGTAGAACGTTTTGGGGAGAAAGATGCACTCTGCTTTGAGTCGCGATGTTATACCTATCATCAGTTAAATGAAGATGCACAGCGCTGTATGTGGGGACTGCTTCACAATAAGGTGTATCAGAGGCAAGTGGTTGCGCTGCCAGCAACCAAGAGCTATGAGGTTTATGTAGCGTTGTTGGCAGCACTTCGTCTTGGAGTGCCCTACTCATTTTATGATACAAAATCACCGCTGGACCGAGTGCTTTCTCAGTTGGAGGTGCTTGGAGATCCATTGGTTGTGATGGACGAAGCGGATGGCTCGCTGCAGCGTGATACCATCCAAAATCAGTATCACTGTCATGAGCTGAGTACGGTCTGCAAGCTGGATCGCACGCTTGAAGAGTCCTCTTCTGACTCACTGCAAAGGGTCGGAGATACCACGATTGCCTACATAATGTTTACCTCAGGATCGACTGGTACCCCAAAAGGGGTCTCCATTAGCCATGGTAATCTGCTCTACCTGATCTCCTGGATTAAGGAGAAGGTGGGGGTGACCGCAGAGGACCGCCTGAGTGGGTTGAATAAACAGTACTTTGATAATTCAGTTTTTGATCTCTATGGATCACTATTTACCGGAGCAACACTCTACCCAGTGGCAGATGAGTTACTGATCGATAGTGCAAGCCTGTTTGATTATCTCGAAAAGCAGAAAATTTCAGTCTGGTTCTCGGTCCCTTCACTATTGGTTTATCACCTGTCGATGGCGGCAAAGCGGGTTGTTGCACTATCGTCGATACGGAAAATCCTCTTTGGTGGAGAGGTCTTTCCAAAACCTTCATTGAAACAGTTGTGGGAGGGGTATCAAGGGAGACCGGTTGAGTTAATCAATGTCTATGGCCCTACGGAATGTACCTGTATCTGCTCTATGTATCCTCTCAAAGAGGAGGACTTTGCCCCAGAGAAGATGGAGCAGATCGCCCCGCTGGGTGAGATCAGTGACTATTTTAGTTATGCAGTTGTAGATCAGGAGAATAGACCAGTTGCGACAGGGGAGGTGGGTGAGCTGACTCTGGGCGGGGGGGCGGTCGGAAAAGGGTATTGGGGTCGGGAGGACTTAAGCGAAAAAGTGTTTGTCTCCAACCCATCCTCTCCTTATTTGAAAGACCTCTACTATAAGACAGGTGATTTGGTCAGAGAGCAGGCTTGCGGTCAGGTTGAGTTTATCTCTCGTGTCGACTATCAAATTAAACATATGGGACACCGTATTGAACTGCCTGAAATTGAGTCTGTAGTGCTGGCGGGGGCGGATATTGTAGAGGCGTGTGCGGTCTATAAACAGGTAGGTTCCTCCGGGTATATTCAGCTCTATTACCATGGTGCGGTTGAAGAGGAGGTTGTGATTGCGTTGCTGGAGAAAAAATTGCCCGCCTACATGCGGCCTAGAAAGATTGATAAAATGGATGGGCTACCCAAAAACAAAAATGGCAAGATTGACCGAAAGAAGCTAGGTGAACTATGATGGATTGCGAAAAAATTAGAGAGATTGTAGTCTCGGCAAAAGTCTTGAATGTTGAAGTGGGGCTGCAAGATGAGCTGCTTAACTCAGGCATTATTGATTCGTTCAGCATCATGACCATCAGCGAAGAGATTCGGCAGCAGTTTCAGGTGGAGTTGCAGTTTGAGGGCTCTATTCGAGATGTTTTTTCGACCATAGAGCAGCTCTGTCAGTTTGTTGAGAAGAATCTGCAGCGGCAAGCGGATTCTGAACCATAAGGGGCTACTTTTTTCTCTGGTTGAATCTAAGGCGTGACAACACGCCCTGGAGAAGTTGTCTTTCTCATCTGCTGAACTGGCTACGTGCAAGGTGAATAATTATCTATAATCGACCACTTCTGAGAAAAGGGGAGGGATGTGATGTCTATGGATGTGGATAGCCAACAGCAATATGAACAGCGCCATGCTGCTGGAGAGGAGATGTTGCAGTGGGCAAAGGACCTGTTTCCGATTCATCGTTCTATCACCGGTACCGGGGTTCGGGAGACGCTGGCCTATCTGCAGGGGCTGTTGCCCGATTTGAGTGTGGGAAAGGTGACTTCCGGGACAGAGGTATTTGGCTGGAAAGTGCCCCAGGAGTGGTCTGTTGAGTCAGCCTATATTGAGGATGATCAGGGAAACCGGATTATCGATCTGGCAGACCATAACCTCCATTTGGTGGGATACGCTGAGCCGGTGGACTGCTGGCTCTCTCTGCAGGAGTTGCAGCAGCACCTCTATTCACTGCCTGATCAGCCGCAAGCGATTCCATATGTCACCTCCTACTATAAGCGGCGCTGGGGATTTTGTCTTGCGCATCGACAGCGGGAGCAGTTGACGGAGGGTCAATACCATGTGGTTGTCCAGAGTCAACTGTTTGATGGGGTTTTAAATTATGGTGAGCTGATTATTCCGGGAACAACTGCTGAAGAGGTATTGCTTTCGACCTATGTCTGCCACCCTTCAATGGCCAATAATGAGCTTTCCGGGCCTGTGCTTGCAACCGCACTGGCGCGATGGATCAGAGGGCTGCCAGATCGACGCTATACCTATCGTATCCTCTTTGTTCCAGAGGCGATTGGTGCTATTAGCTATCTCAGTTTGAATCATCAAGTGATGAAAGAGCAGACGATTGCCGGTTTTGTGCTCTCCTGTGTGGGAGATGACCGTGCCTACTCGATGGTTCCTTCTCGTCTGGGAGGAACGCTGGCAGATCAGATGTTGAAAACGGTGCTTACTGCGCTGGATGAGTCTGCGAATGTGAAATATTACAGCTTTCTGGATCGGGGTTCGGATGAACGGCAATATTGTAGTCCGGGTATCGAGATGCCGGTGGTCGGTTTTTGCCGCTCTCACTATAGTGCCTACCCGGAATACCATACCTCACTGGATGATTTTTCCGTAGTGACAGCATCCGGATTGCAGGGGGCATATGAGGTGATGCAGTCCGTGTTGCAGCTGATTGAGGCCAATGTCACCTACCGCATGGTGACTCCGTGCGAGCCTCAGTTGGGGCGATATGAAGGACTCTACTCGACGCTCTCCTTCATGCAGGAATCAGTGACCGAATCGCTTGAGATCACCCCCAGAGAGTGGCTCCATCTGGTGGCCTATGCTGATGGAAATCACGATTTAGCCCAATTAAGTGAAGTGACAAAGGTTCACTGGCGCAAAGTGATGGAGGGGATGGAGAAGCTGTATCGGCTTGGGTTGGTGTCCCGTGATTAAACAAAAATCATAACCATTCAGAGGTTACGAAAAAAAACACCCCACTCTCGAAACCAGTAACGGGAGTGGGGTGTCACCTTGCGGCTATCGAAAGGTTACCCTTGGAGTAGTTGCATCACCTGCTGAGGCTGCGCATTTGCTTGAGAGAGCATTGCGGTGCCGGCCTGTTGCAGTACCTGTGCTCGACTCAGAGCGGCAGATTCCATCGCAAAGTCGGCATCTACGATCCGTGATCGGGCTGCGGAGGTCTGTTGAGAGACCGACATCAAGTTGTCGATGGAGTACTCCAGTCGATTGTTGATAGCTCCCAGCTCACCTCGTTGATCGTTGACGCTGGTGATGGCTCGGTCAATCACGTCAATTGATTTTTGTGCATGAGCAGCAGTGTCGATTGAGGTGCTATTGATTGAGGAGCCATAGCGGCCTTCTGCAGTGGTGTTGACTTTCATTAAGCCGTGTTCGGATGCGGAAGCTGCTGTACTGAGATCAATACTAATCGGGCTGCCCGTTTCAGAGGTCAACTTCAGCCCGCCGTGAACAGTCTTGTACGCAGAGGAGCCGCCACTCATAGTTGCTAGAGCTGAACCCGCAGATATTTCGTCACCTTTGGTGATGGTAATGCTGGCAGAACTCAGTAGCGTACTGTTGATCACAGCTGGAGAAGCTGCAGTAGCAATAGCGATATTCATTGATGAAGAGTTACCTTCCAGCTGAATATTCTGTCCCGATACGGTCGCCTTGATACCGGTCAGGTCTGTTTTGTTGTTGATGGCAGTAGCTAGATCTGCAATGGTTGCGCCAGTGCTTAGGGCTGTCGTTAGAGTGCCGTTAATATCCAATGCTGCAGAGGAGAAGGAAGATACACTTGAAAGGTCAAGCTCAGCAGAGAGAAAGGCCTCGGCCTTAACTCCGGTCTGATCGGATACCGCATTGATGGCATCAACCTTGGTTGCCAGTGAACCTGCAGTGACCCCTTCATCAATGACGACACCATTAATGGTAACATCACCAGCGCCCCAGGCTGTGCTGGCAGCGGTCATGCCGGTGCCTTCAATGGTGCCAGCCTCGGTGGATTCACGGAATCCTAAAGTGGCCAGGTCTACAAAGCTGCCTGTGGTGCCACGTTGAATGCTGATCGGGTCTCCGTTGTCAGAGGTTAGGGCGATACTTGAGGTGGCTGTAATATGTCCACCAATCGCGCTACCGCCATCGGTCACCTCTATCTGTTTTACCCCCTCCGCAGTGACAACAAACTTGCCATCAATAACGTCTGCATTGAATGCGCCGTTACCCGTCTCATTGAGTTTGCTGATGATCTCATCCATATTGTCAGCATCACGGATTTTGAAGGTCTGTACAGAGTCATCTGCCATCGTCAGGGTTACGGTAACCTCTTCAGTATTGGAGATATTTCCATCACCGGTGATTGCCTTCGATGCAGATCCGAGCAAAGTGGCGGTAACCCCTTGAACGTTCTCATTGATAGAATCAATCAGATTGTCCATGCTGTCAGCGGTCGGAACAAACTCGGCACCACCGGGTTTGATAATGGATTGTCCGTTGATATTGACATCATTGTAGCCAATGGTGATGCTGCCGCCGGATGAGAAAGAGCTGGCAGCAGTCAATATCATTGGAGAGCCGATGACATCGGTGCTGGTCGATCCCATGCCAAGACTTTTGGTTCCCATGTCAGAAATTCCAAACTCAACCGTCTGGTTGGCGTCGGCGCCAATTTGCAGGGCAACCTCTGTCATATCACCATTCAGCAGGGTGCTGCCATTGAATTTGGTGGTCTCTGCAATGCGATCAATTTCAAGTAACAGTTGCTTGAATTCAGCATTCAGAGAGGAGCGGTTCTCGCTGTCATTATAGGTACCATTTGCAGACTGAATGGAGAGCTCACGCATCCGTTGCAGGACGTTGGTTGCCTGATCTAAGGCCCCCTCTGCGGTCTGAATAAGTGAAATACCGTCATTGGCGTTACGTACCGCTTGATCCAAACCTCGTATCTGTGAGGTCATTCGGTTAGAAATGCCCAAACCGGCAGCATCGTCACGAGCGCTATTGATGCGCTTGCCGCTGGACAAGCGCTCCATGGCTTCGCTCTGTTCACGTACTGCTGTAGTGATGTTGCGTTGTGCGCTGAGCGAGGCAACGTTTGTGTTAATTACCATTGACATGATATTTCTCCTGGTTTCCTTTTTAACGCCATCTTGGGCTATTCAAAATTAAATTCAGTGATGTTGCTGGGGTGGCAGACTTGTTGTAAAAATCATTAAATGGTTGAGAACAAGTCGGTTCCACGTCAACTAAATGGCTAATACCAAACATCAAACTTCATACAGTGCAAAATAATGCAATCGTTGTGCCATAAGGCGTTGGGACTTCATATCTTTGCGTTATATATAAGTATGCAAATGGTGTGCCAGAGTGTAATAAGGAGAGATTTACAGGCGAATGGTTAAAGAACCGGGGGAAATAGAGTAAAAAAAGGCAAATTACGCCACTCTAAGAGGCTGGATCTGGCAAATTTTGCATACTGAAAGCGATGTGGTTGAAGCAGATGTGTCGTTGTGTTGACGAGTGGCAAGCTTTGCCGGAAGATTAAGTCTTCTTTATTTCTATTTAAAACAGAGGTTTATCAGTGAAATGTTTGGAGCTATCTTTAGCTCAGAACAGAGGTGGGGTGGAGGCCCTGGAATAAAAAACACCCCGCTCTCAAAGTTGAGAGCGGGGTGCCACCTTGCGGCTATCGAAAGGTTATTACTGCAGGAGCTGTAGTACCTGCTGCGGTGCAGAGTTAGCCTGGGCTAACATTGCGGTTCCGGCTTGTTGCAGTACTTGTGCACGGCTCAGTGAGGCAGATTCCTTCGCAAAATCGGCATCTACAATTCGGGATCGCGCTGCAGAGGTCTGTTGAGAGACCGATTGCAGATTGTCGACCGAGAATTCGAGCCGGTTATTGATGGCACCCAGTTCACCTCGTTGGCTATTGACAGTATTGATGGCCTTATCGATGGTATCAATCGAATTTTGAGCATTTTTCGCGGTACTAATACTCAAAGAGTCTAATGATGCGCCGAAGCTGCCCTCAGCGGTGACGTTGGATTTGATCAGTCCATGTTCGGAGACGCTTGCCGCTGTACCCAAATCAATACTGATCGGATTACCCGTTTCAGAGGTCAATTTCAGCCCGCCTTGGACGGTCTTATATGCAGAGGAGCCACCACTCATAGTTGCTAGAGCTGAACCCGCAGATATTTCGTTACCTTTGGTGATGGTAATGCTGGCAGAACTCAGTAGCGTACTGTTGATCACAGCTGGAGAAGCTGCAGTAGCAATAGCGATATTCATTGATGAAGAGTTACCTTCCAGCTGAATATTCTGTCCCGATACGGTCGCCTTGATACCGGTCAGGTCTGTTTTGTTGTTGATGGCTGTAGCCAGATCCGCAATGGTTGCACCAGTGCTTAAAGCTGTCGTCAGGGTGCCGTTGATATCCAGTGCGGCAGAGGAGAAGCTCACTACACTTGACAGATCAAGTTCGGCAGTCACAAAGGCCTCGGCCTTAACGCCAGTCTGGTCAGATACCGCATTGATGGCGTCAATCTTGGTTGCCAGTGAGCCTGCAGTAACCCCTTCATCAATGACTACGCCATTAATCGTGACATCACCTGCGCCCCAGGCTGTACTGGCGGCGGTCATGCCGGTACCTTCAATTGTACCTGCCTCGGTTGATTCGCGGAAACCCAAAGTGGCTAGATCCGCATAGCTGCCTGTGGTGCCGCGCTGAATTTTAATGGGGTCACCATTGTCAGAGGTTAGGGCGATGCTTGAAGTGGCTGAAATACTGCCACCAATTGCGCTACCACCATCGGTCACTTCAATATGTTTTGCGTCCTCAGCGGTGACTACAAATTTGCCATCCACTACGGAGGCGTTGAATGCGCCGTTACCAGTCTCGTTGAGTTTGGTGGTGATCTCATCCATACTTGTTGCATCACGGATTTTAAAGGTCTGTACCGTGTCGTCTGCCATGGTCAGCGTTACTGTGATCTCTTCAGTGTTTGAGATATTGCCATCACCGGTGATGGCCCGGGATGCGGACCCAACCAGGGTGGCGGTCACTCCCTGTACATTTTCATTGATGGAATCGATCAGTTTGTCCATACTGTCGGCGGTTGGAATAAACTCATCGCCGCCGGCCTTGATAATGGATTGTCCATTGATGTTGACGTCATTATACCCAATGGTGATGCTGCCGCCGGATGAAAAAGAGCTGGCAGCCGTTAAAATCATTTCAGACCCAATGACATCGGTGCTGGTTGAGCCCATCCCTAGATTCTTGGTATCCATTGCATCAATACCAAAGTCAACAGTTTGATAGGCGTCTGAACCAATCTGTAGGGAGACCTCATTGAGGTTGCCATCGAGAATATTTTGGCCATTAAACTGGGTTGTCTCTGCAATTCGGTCGATCTCATCAAGGAGTTGCTTGAATTCTGCATCCAGAGAGGCGCGATTCTCACTGTCATTATAGGTGCCATTGGCGGACTGGATCGAGAGTTCACGCATTCTCTGTAGAATGTTAGTGGTCTGATCCAATGCGCCTTCAGCAGTCTGAATAAGCGAGATGCCATCGTTTGCATTTCTGACCGCTTGATCAAGGCCTCGAATCTGAGAGGTCATCCGGTTGGAAATACCTAAGCCGGCTGCGTCATCTTTTGCGCTGTTAATACGTTTACCACTGGATAAACGCTCCATAGCCTCACTCTGATCACGTACCGCAGTACTGATATTGCGTTGTGCGCTGAGTGAAGCGACGTTTGTGTTGATTACCATTGACATGATATTTCTCCTGGTTTCCTTTTTTACGCCTTTCTGGGTTGTTCAAAATTAAAAATCAGAGATGTTGCTGGGGTGGCAGACTTGTTAATTAAATGTACTAAAAGCGTACTAAAGGGTTGAGACAAGTCGGTTCCACGTCAACTAAATGGCTAATGCCAAACATCTGACTGCTTACAATGCAAAATCATGCAATCTATATGCCATGCTGCATATGGGTTTATGAATTTACGTTGAAAATAATTAAGCAGATAGCGTGCCAACTATGGGTAAGTAGAGGTTTATTGTGATAATGAGGTGGGGATAATCGATAACGCCGTTCTGGGGGAGGGTGAGCTACCTATTAATAATGAGTCAAGATCGTTTTATGTTGAGGTGCAAAGTGGAAGGTGGTTTGCCACTGGAAGAGCTTGCCGAAAGAGGCAAACGTTGCCGATGTTCGCTGGTTAGAGGTGCCCTAAAGCGCGGAATGGGTGTTATAGGGTGAAGATATATCTGTTTGGTACGCTATTTGCTTTATCTCTGTTAGCCATTCGATGGTCTATCGCATAGCTTCATCTATGAAGGGACAGATAAGTACCATCACTAATTAAATTGAGCAGATAATAAGGAGAATGATAATGGCCTATGCAGTAAGTCGAGTAGAAGATTCTGGTGTGCATTCCTATCGTGGAGATTATGAGCTGTCGATGGTTCCTGGTAGTAGTGAGGGCGCTATGCTGACACCGCACCGTTTGACGCAGATGTTGCTTGAAGGGGCGGTGGTCTCAACAGAGCATGCGATTTCAGCTATTGAGAGGCAGGATGAAGAGGCGAAAATCTTCAGTATTGATCGCTGTGTTGAGATTATTGATGGTCTGTATGAGAGCCTGAATATGGAGCGTGGTGGGGAGGTTGCACAGAATTTGGCTGTCGTCTACCTCTACAGCAAGCAGGAACTATTGCACGCAAAGGTTGAAAATTGTGCCGATTCTCTAAAATCGATCGCTGAGTACCTATCGGGTATTAGTGATTCATGGAAGGCAATTGGTTGATATTGAACCAATTTCTCTAAGGCTTGAAAGGGTTTTTGGGCAGGAGAAAAAAATGATTTTTGTTGTAAAGTTTTTCATCGGTATGCCGATAATTGAGATAGCTAGTTAGTTTTGTTTGTTGGATACAGTTGGTTTTACGGGGCCATTCACAGTAGTGAATGGCGCTAAGACCAAAGGTTGAAGAGTTGGTTATCGAAAATAAAAAGGTGTGGTGAACTATGGAAAATTTAACAGCGATTGATGCAGGTAGGGCAACGCCTTCCGTACAGAGGGCTGTTGAGGTTAAACAGGTTGCTGAGGCGGCACAGGTTGCTGAGGCGGCACAGGTTGCTGAGGCGGCACAGGTTGCTGAGGCGGCACAGGTTGCTGCTGAACCCGGACGTATTTCAGAACAGCAGGTGCAGCAGTCTGTAGCCAAAATTAACCATTTTTTCGAAAATTCGGATTATGGTTTGAACTTCTCAATTGACAACGATACAGGAAGAGATGTGATTAAGGTGACGGATCGTGAGAGTGGTGATGTGATTCGGCAGTTACCTTCAGAGGCTATTATGAAGCTTTCACGTGCTGTGGGTGATTTACAAGGATTTTTAATTAAAGAGATTGTATAAAATGATGCTTGAGCAGGTTCTACAAATCAGCAGAGAGATGGTTGCAGTTATTGAGGCAGGTGACTCTCTGGAGCAGCTGGATTCATTAGAAACAGAGCGGAAATCGATTCTGGTGCAGTGTACAGATCATGCTGAGTATGATGATGATCAGCTCCAGTCAGAGGCGGAGGTCTTGTTTGAGATTATAGAGTTGAATGGTTTGATTATGAGTGAGGTAAATCGAAACAGGTTATCTGTTCGTTCCCGGTTGGTGGATCAGAATAAAAACCAGAAAAAATTAAAGGCATATCACTAGGTGTTTTTCTGAGTAGCTATTTATTGTATATTTATGAGTGATGTCTTTTTTATAAAGACAAAATTCACCTTTTAAATGACTAAAAGCAGAGTCCGGATAGTTTATTCGGGCTCTGCTTTTTTTGTTTATAAATAATTGGTTTTAGTTGATTTTTATTGCTAAAGGACTTCTGCTTTGTGCCGTTATTTGAGGTATGCAAGCGATCACTGATCGTACAATAAGATAATCTGGAAGGGATGATTTTTATGACACGCAAGTCTGCAATCAATATGTATAGCCAAGTGAAAACTCAATCTACATTGGAGGGGGCCTCTCCACATAAATTGATCTTGATGCTGTTTCATGGTGCTCAAGAGAGATTGGCAACGGCAAAAGGTCATATGCAACGTGGTGAGATAGAGGCTAAAAGTGGTCGAATCGACGCGGCAATCAAGATTATTGAAGGATTGAGAAATAATCTTGATTTTAAAAATGGTGGTGAGATCTCTGCCAATCTGGATTCATTATATGAATATATGATGCTGCGTCTTGTTCAGGCAAATATGAAAAATGACCCGGAAATTATTGATGAAGTGCTGCTTTTAATTAAAGAGGTGTCAGAGGGGTGGTCTGAGATAAAAGATCAGGTAAATGGATGATTATTTATTAAAGATTTAAGGTGGGGTGACGTTAGTAGAGTTGAAGTGATTATTAGTGCGCATAAATCTGATAATCAGGAAAATTAACTTATTTTTGTAATGTAAATGCCTGGAAACGATTGAGTGGTACAGGTCTAGTCAAGGAGAAATATCATGTCAATGGTAATTGGAACAAATGTGGCATCTCTGAGTGCTCAGCGCCAGATTGGAATGGCTGTTCGTGATCAGGGAGAAGCGATGGAGCGTTTATCCAGTGGTAAACGTATTAATAGCGCAAAAGATGATGCGGCAGGACTCGGTATCTCAAACAGTATGACCTCACAGATTCGGGGTTTAGACCAGGCAGTGAGAAATGCCAATGATGGTATCTCAATGATTCAGACTGCTGAGGGTGCGCTGGATCAGACCACCAACATTCTACAGAGAATGCGTGAACTCTCCGTTCAGTCCGCGAATGGTACCTATAATGATAGTGAAAACCGTGCCTCTCTGGATGCAGAGTTCAAGCAGCTTCTGGCTGAAATCGACCGGATTGCTGAAAATACAGAATTTAATGGTAAAACGTTGCTCAATGGTGACCAGAAAAATGGTGTGGCAATTCAGGTGGGAGACCAGTCAAATCAAACGGTTAAATTTGAAATTGACGCAATGGATACCAAGAGTCTGGGGATGGGTTCAACCAGTGTGGATGTGGTTGGAAATGCAATGGTCTTGACCGCAGGCAGTTCATTCTCTTCCGCAGGCAGTGTATCGATTGGTTATAACGATGTACTGATTAACGGACAATCTGTCATTGCGGCAGGCGGCAGTGAGTTTGTTGCCTCTGCGGATAGTGTGGATAACTTGGTTAATGCGATTAATGATAATGTAAATGGTGTTTCAGCTAGCTTGATAGCCTCAGCAGAAATAGCACTTTCTGGTGATGGGAATCTATCCACTACGGATGAGATCACTGTTGCGCTTACGATGGCAGATGATACAGCTTTAACCTACAAAATTCGTGATGCAGACAGCATCACTGAAATTGTTGATAAGCTGAATGATACCGGTGGCGGAAAATTTTCTGCTGTGATTAATGATGATGGTAAACTGGTGATTACAGCAGAAGGTGTGAAGAAAATTGAAGTAACTGATGGTGGGTCAGCGTTAGGCACTAATGCAACTGCCAGCTCAGCATTAGCTTTGACCTCGACCACGGGTGACCCCATTACAGTGGAGCGCGGTAGCACAGGGTCATTTGCAGACTTGGCAACACTGGGTTTAAGGGAGTCCTCTGTGTCGGGTACGGTCGAGGGTAATGGTATGACCGCCGCCAGTACAGCTTGGGGGGTAGGGGATGTGAGCATTAATGGAGTGGTGATCAATGAGGGCGTGACTGCGGGTTCATTGGCGACCAAGGTTGATGCGATCAATGCGGTGAGCAGTCAAACCGGTGTTACAGCAGAGGCATTTGTGACCGCTGAGCTTGACCTGTCGAGTGTATCTACCTTCTCCTCTGCGGCGTTGGATATTAATGGTACCCTGACGACGGCCCTGAGTAGTGGTGCAACCATTGCAGATCTGGCCACAGCAATCAATAACCAATCTGATTTGACCGGTATCAAGGCGACTATGTCGGGGCAGAATATCCTGTTGGAAGGTAACTCTTCTGCAATGAATATCGCTATTGCTTCAGCAGCCTCTGCAACCGTGATCAACAGTACGCTACTGAGTTCTGCCAGCATTAGCATTACCAAGGGTGACGAAATATCTGCGGGTTCAGCTCTAGCAACTATGAGTGGTGGCTCCTCTGCGTATAAGACTGTCTACGGCGGGTTGAAACTGACATCAGATACAGGTAATCCGATCAGTATCGATCTGGGTACGGCGGCCAGTATTGCTGAGCATGGTTTGCTTGAGGCCAATAATGTGGGGGCCGCAGCGGGTGGTGCTGCACTTTCCAGCCTGAGTGTTGATTCTGCAACCAATGCGCAGAAAGCGATTGATGTCATTGATAATGCATTGAATACGGTGAATGGCCAGCGAGGTGACTTGGGTGCGGTCAATAATCGGCTTGAGTTTACGGTAGATAATCTGCAGTCGGTCTCTCAGCAGACCTCGGCAGCAAGATCTCGAATTCTCGATGCTGATTTCGCGAAAGAGTCTGCTTCATTGAGTCGAGCACAGGTGCTCCAGCAGGCAGGTACTGCAATGCTGGCCCAGGCCAACTCGGCGCCTCAACAGGTCCTCTCTATCCTGAGATAACCCCTGTAACCGGTTGAAGCCTCAACCAACCGCCCCTTTCGCAAGAGAGGGGCGGTTTTTTGTTGAGTATGGTTTAATTGGTACTATTCTTGCTTTATATTGCATAGGTTAGTGGTAATAATAAATAGTCTAAGTTTTTCTTTAGAAGCGGCCAGATTTGCCGCTAGTTGAAGAGAGTAGATAGGATAGAGAAAATGGACAGCAATAATATTATTTCATCGTTGGGTGCCGGTTCAGGGATCAATACGACCTCATTGGTCGAGGGGTTGATTGCTGCTGAACGTATTCCCAAAGAGTCACAATATGATGCCAAACAGGAGAAGCTGGATCTTCAGATCTCCAGTTATGGGGTAATGGCGAGCGCAATGTCCACGCTGCAGACCAGTGCAAATACCTTGTCTGATACAGAAACCTTTAATACCAAAAATGTCTCCTACACCGAGACGACTGTATTGACACCTACAGAGGTTGAAGCCACTGCTCTGTCAGGTGAATATGAGGTTGAAGTGACTCAGTTGGCTAAGGCACACTCACTTTCATCAACAACCTTTAGTGATACGGGGGGGCAGGTTGGTAAAGGGGTCTTGACCTTTAAGTTTGGTTCCTGGGATGCAGGTTATACGGCATTTACCCTAGATGGGACCAAATCTACGCAGGCGATCACCATTGATGACTCTAATAACAGCCTGACGGGTTTGAGAGATGCCATTAATGATGCTGATTTTGGTGTACAGGCCTCAATCATTCAGGAGGGGACTGAGTATAAGTTACAAATATTAGGACCATCCGGTGCCTCAAATGAGATGGAGATTTCGGTTGTTGAAGATGGTGGTTCACCCACCAATAATGATGCATCGGACCTTTCCAGAATGGCCTTTAATAGCTCAGGTTCTCAGTTGACCGCGAACCAGGAAGGACAAGATGCAACACTTAAGGTGAATGGTATGACCGTCACCCGGGAAAGCAACAAAATTGATGATGTAATCACCGGGCTTAAATTTACGCTGAATAAAGCCTCTGTTGGTGAAAAGGTCTCCTTTACAATCTCTGATGATGCTACTGCAGCAGAGCAGGCAGTGCGTGATTTTGTGACGGCCTATAATGACTTTTTCAATACCATGAAAAGTCTGACCACAGCTACGGATTCGGCTGAAGAGGGGAGTACAGATGGTGGCTTGGCAACGGATCCCACTGCGCGGGGGATGTTGCAACAGGTGCAGTCGATGATCAGGCAGTCTGTGACGGGGGTCAGTGGTAACTATACGGCGCTCTCAACCGTTGGTGTGATGACTACACTAGAGGGTACACTTGAAATTAATGAGGGTCGCTTTACCCAGGCTTTTACCGATAACTTTGATGATGTCGAGAAGCTGTTTAACCCTTCTACCTCAACGACTGATTCTCGTGTCGAAATCGCTCAATATAAACCAACAACCCAAGCAGGATCTTTTCCGGTTACGGTGACTACCGATCCGGCCAAAGGATATCTCAATGGTGGGGCAATTACTGCGGTTGGATTTAACGCCGGAACGGAGGCGTTCAGCCCATCTCTGGATACATCAGGTGGTGGATACACCTTTAAATTGGCGGTGGATGGTACGACGAGTGGCACAATTACCCTAAGTGGAACCTATGCCACAACAGAAGAGTTGAGGGCAGATCTGGAGAATCAGATTAATACTGAAACAACGCTTTCGGGGGTTGGGGCTAAGGTGGATGTGGGCTACGATGCCACAAATGACAATTTTACCTTTACCTCACGTGACTGGGGGAGTGCTTCAGTTGTGGATGTGACAGAGGTAGGGGCCAATATGGCCAGCCTTGGTATGACTGTAGCCAACGGCACTCATGGTGTAGATGTGGCGGGTACCATCAACGGTGAAACAGGATTTGGTTCAGGGAATATTATGTTGCCGCCATTGGGTAGTGATTTGGCAGGTATGAGTTTGAAAATTTCTGCGGGGGTGACCAGTGCAACAGTGACCTATTCAAGGGGATTTGCAACGGAGTTTGCCAACCTGATGGACTCTTTTCTGGCAGATCAGGGGCTCATTGATCAGCGTGAAGACCGCATCAATGATCAACTTGAAGAGATTGAGGAGGATCGCAGTGATCTGGATACCTACCTTGAACGTCGCACGATCGCACTACAGGCTCAATTTATTGCGATGGAGCGTATTTTGGCGAGCCTGGGTGAGTCTGAAGGGTTACTGGATGGTTTGGTAGGTCGCTTACCATTTACAGCGAGTAGCGGATAAATTTTTATCGATAGCTGTAATATCGTCGTCTTTTTCTGTATTGTTGGTATATCAAAATAGCTAATATTGCGCGAAAGGTAGTGACTATGTCAGAAAATATAGATGCATCATTGGAAAAAGGTGGAGTGGTCACGGTTCAATTATTGCCGGATGACTATAGGAATGAGCTGTTTGAATCAAATCTTGAATTCTTTAGAGAGTTCCACCCTGGCTTGTATCAAGTAATTTCCACATATAAACCCACTGAATACAGAATCTGTTTGAATCCTGACGGGTCTCCGAATATCTATAATATGGTAGAGAATAACCTGGTCTATGAGTATGTAGAACAGCTTGATACTCAGGAGCATATTCGTTCAACAGTCAAACATGTGGGTATCATTGTAACGGTAGGTGGTAGTGCGCTCAATATTGAGTCGGTTGATGAGGTTAATATAGACCCGTTGCAAACCAAAATGAGAAAAAAACTATATCAGCGCGGCCCCTATGGGCGAGATAATCTGGCAGAAAAAACAGGAATGGTATTGCCGGCAATTATGTCTGATTATATCCCCTATATGCGTGTTTACGGTATTGGGTTAGGTTTTCATATTCAGGAGTTAATCAGGCAAAAGAACATTACTTTTATTAGTATTTATGAGCCTAATATTGATCTGTTCTATACCTCTATGTACACCATTTCATGGGAGATGGTCTTTAAATATTTTTCAATCAAGCAGCGTCAGTTTTTGAGTGAAAAATTTCATATCAATCTCTATTTGGGTAATTCACCAGAAGATGTTACTCAGCAAAATAAAGTGTATCAGACAGAAATGTGTCGATATATGGTGCTCTCACATGGGCGCTATGCCCATTTTTCTAAAGAGGAGCGAGTTCAGAAATTACTGAAACTGGAGCAGCAATCTGATCATGAAGTGATGAATGCGGTTAGTAATGGATGGTATGAAGATCAGCGTGCAGGGTTCTATTTTTCAGCGAGAAATATCAAAAGGAATTATCCTTTTTTTAGTGGTCAAAAAGTAGACAGATTTTTACGTGTTTTTGTGGTTGGAAATGGACCGTCTATGGACCGGTCGCTCCCCTTTATCAAGAAGAATCGAGAGAATGCAATTATCTTGTCATGTGGTAGCACGTTTGCAACACTTCTGACGGAGGGTATTATCCCTGATTTTCAGATATTGCAGGAACGGGATTGGCACCTGACGGATTATGAGAAACAGTTTGATCCTGACTTATTAAAGCAGGTCACATTGCTGAAATTAAATGTTATTTCTCCTTTGGTTGACAAGTATTATAAAGATGTTCTGGTATTTCAGAAATATAATGATCCTGGGTCAGCATTGTTGGGTGAAGAGTATGCGGTAACGACCAATGTTAACCCGACAGTCACCAATGCAGGCGTTGCAATTGCTGCTGAACTGGGTGCAGATGAGGTCTATCTGTTTGGTCTGGATTATGGTGCGCCCAAGGCTGCAAAACGCATGCATGCATCAAGTTCACTCTATACCACGTTGAATTTGCCCGGAGGCTCCGATGCCGTTGCAGATGAGATCGAACTGCCCGGAGCGTTTGGTGAAGATGTAAATTCTTCTAAATTTTTGGCATGGTCGTTGGGAGTTACCGTAGACAAAATTTCACGTTTTCCGGATATTGATTGGATTAATGTGGGGGATGGAGCCAGAATTGAGGGTACCAGCGCGGTTCAGGCTGAGGAGATACATAACTTTTCACGTAAACTCAATAAAAAGAAAGTAGTTGAGGATATCTATTCCTGTTTTAACTCAAACTATAACAGTGATGAGGTGATTGGACGTCTTCAAGACCAGGCAATTAAACTGGTAAGCGACTATTTTGATGCCGTTCTATCTTTTGCCTCCAGTACACCGATGAATCGGGAAGAGGTCATGTTGGTAGCAACCTTGATGGATCGTGCAATGGTCCAGCATAAGCTGGTAGGAGACGGGGCTTATGGTTCGCTAAGTTACTATCCGGGTTATCTGTTAAGTGGCGGCATTCAAGATCTGATCTCTAATTTTTATGCTCAAAGTATTTACTCTAATGACGACAAGATCTCGGCAGATTTCTTTGTAGAGGCTATGGATGTGTTGCGAGAGTATAAAGAGGATGTGATCGAGGATATTAAGGTATTGGTGGATCATATTGCAGCTGATGACGATGTTGAAATCAAGCTAAGCTACTGACATTAAAATTTAATATTTGATTATGCTTAAAAAAGGTAAAAGAGGACTGTTTCAATACCAGGATGTGGGGTTACAAACCTCCATCACTGAGGCAAACCCGCATCGCCTGGTTCAGTTACTTTTTGAAAATGCCATTGCCAATATTCAGAAGGCGAAAGGGGCGATGCAAAATGGCGAGATTGCAATTAAAGGAACCGCAATTAGTCAAACGATCTCAATTGTTGGGACATTGCGCTCAACCCTCAATTTTGAGCAGGGTGGGGACTTGGCAGAGCGGCTGGATGCCCTCTACGAGTATATTATCCGCCGTTTGATGGCTGCCAATAGGGAAAACAGTGTTGAGGCACTGCAAGAGTGTCTTGATCTGATTCGCCCCGTCAAGGAGGGGTGGGACCAAATTCCTCAACAGCTCAAAAGTGCCAAGTCGTAGTGAGTTGTACATCTTACGTTTCTTTTTAACATCAACCATTCTGTTGTGGGTGTGTGGGCAGCCTTTGCAGGCAGCATGTCTGTCGGAGGATGAGCTTTCTGTTGTCTTACTGTTACCTCTGGATAGTGATGAGCACCCGCTGGGGGATGCACTGCTCAGTGGTTTTATCGAGGGAGAGCTGGAACAGATAGCGCAGCCGTGTAACATCATCTTGCAGCAGGTCAGTTCGCTGAATGAGGAAGAGGGCTTTCTTCAGCAGTGGAATAGAGCGCTTGAGCTTGAACCGGACCTGTTAGTTGGTCCCTTTCTCAGAGAAAATCAAAAACAGTTGGCTGAACTGGATGTGTTGGCATTTCCGGAGCAGATGGTCTGGCTCTATCCGGGAGAGATAGAACAGATTCAGGTCACTGATCCAAAAAGAGTGTTTTCCTTCTCAGTGGCGAATGGTTCGCGACTGAGGACGCTGTTGGAATATGGTTGGGATCAGGGGCAGTATGATATTTTGGCACTGTTACCGGAGAGTGAAGCGGGACATCGGTTGGGCGGTCAGATGCGTGCGCAGTGGGAAGAGAAGGGGGGCGTGATGCGTACCGGATTTTATGGGAACTATTTTGGGCAGCTCAACGCTGTTTTACGAAAACTGATTGCAGAGAGCCGTGGAGTGTTTGATCTGCTGCTGATTGTTGCAGATGACCAACGCCTAAGAATGGCCCGCCCTTTGATGAACTATCAGGATCGAGAGGAGCCGATCTTCTCGCTGACGGCACCGGTGGACAGACTAAGAGTAGACAAAGATCTGGATGAGCTCTATTTTCCAATGCAACCGCTCCTGCTGGAGCGTGAGGTATTACATTTTGATGTGGATGATATTTTGCTGCAGGTTGAGAATGTTGGTTTTGATCTCATGATGCTTTTACGGCGGGGAATTTGGTCCGATCTTTTGGAAAATGGCTCATATTTCGGTCGGTCGGGTCGCTATACAATAGAGCAGGGGCGTTTGCTACGGATGCAATGTATTGCAAAAGTATCTTTTGGCAAATTCCGGTCCCAGTTCTGTCCAGAACCTGTAGTGGAGGTCTTTGATGAAAAGAGTATTGAGTAGAAATTTATTGAAGAGTTTTTGACAGTTGAGGCCGCAGAAAGGTATAGTCGGGGTTTATTGTATTAGTTTTATATTAAGGGTTTAGTGGCACATGACAAAGATACTTGCAGTTGATGATTCGCCCTCATTACGACAGATGGTTGCATTTACCCTGAAAGGGGCGGGGCATGATGTATCCGAGGCTGCTGATGGCGTGGAGGCGCTGGGAATTGCCAAAGGGCAGGCCTTTGACCTGGTGATTACAGATATCAATATGCCCAATATGGATGGTCTTCAGTTGATTGTGGAGCTGAGAAAACTACCCAATTTTAAATTTACCCCCATTCTCTGTCTGACAACGGAGTCTTCTGATGACAAGAAGAAGAGAGGTAAAGAGGCGGGCGCAACCGGTTGGATTGTGAAACCCTTCAGCCCTGAAAAGCTATTGGCAACTATGAGCCGCGTGCTTTGAGTGCAATCGTAAAGTAAGTTTATAATGCGCGTTTTAACAAAATAGAGGCTGATTTACTTGTTCTTAAGTGGATGGCCGGCTTGGTTATTGTGGTTGAAGTGTTTCCAATGCTGAAAAAACTGTTCTTATAGTAAGTGTTCTCTCTATTCTCGGACAAGCTTCTAGGATATCTCGGCAATCCGATCCAGTACAGCCTGCGCCAGCTCTTCCGGGTGCCATTTGGGGATCAATCGATTGGCGCCAACTTTAGTCCCCATCTGCTCATTGAACATGCCGCTCAAAGAGGTGTGCAGTAGAATATAGAGTTGATGCAAGGCCGGGTGTTCACGGATTTTTCGAGTCAGGGTATAGCCGTCCAGTTCGGGCATCTCAATATCTGAAATTACCATAGCCAGTGGATTTCTGACTAACTCCCCTGAGCTGGCCCAGCTCTCCAACAGGTTGAGAGCCTCTCTGCCGTTAACGGCCTCAATGTATTCAATGCCAAGCCGGTCGAGTGTCGAGGTGGCCTGTTTGCGGGCAATAGCAGAATCATCAACCAGAAGGATTCGGTGCGCTTTGTGGTCAGAGCGCTGGGGCGCACGACCATGGTCACCTGAGTATTCTGGAGGAGTGATAATCTCTGCAAGAATCTGTTCTACATCAAGAATCTGAACCAGATGTCCATCGACTTTGGTGACGGCAGTGAGGTGATGCCCGCTGCCTGCAGCACTGGGCGGCGGTAGAATCTCCTCCCAGGCAAGATGAATGATGCGGTCAACCGACTCAACAACAAAGCCCTGGATGGACTCATTGAACTCAGTAATGATGGTGTTGCTGCGGTTGATATCTTTAGCGGGAGGACGGTCAATAGCGACGCTGAGGTCGAGGATGGGGATGGTCTGACCACGTTGATCAATCATACCAATCATGGATTCATGGGTTCTCGAGATCTCTGTAATTTCGGGGGTATTGAGTACCTCTTTGACCTTGAAAACGTTGATCCCGAACTGCTGTCCACCCGTCAGTGTGAAGAGGAGAAGTTCGAGCCGGTTACTGCCGGCAAGCTGAGTTCGATCATCAATATTCTTCAGGAAGTTGGCTTTGGGACTGTTACTCATAAACCCGGCAGACTCCTATGCTTTATCAATGATACGTGAAGATTGTGAATAAGATTCTACCCCTTTCTTGGAGTAGACTGAAGCACGATTGCCACCAATTTGACCACGTAAAATGGCCAGGCCATTTTCGGTATATTTTTTCTTCAGGTTGATTGTGGCACCAATGGTTTCATTGAGTAGACGACATTTTTCAGCGGTTTCCAGTAGTAATTCCCAGCGCTGAAGCAGTGTTCCGGTTGGGTCGATTTTCTGGAGCGCTGCAGCCAGCTGATCATCGCTCTGGATGGCGACCCGCTGTTTTACACTGTCGAGGATCTGCTTTTGTGCAGTAGACATATGTTTGGCAAGCTGCTCTTTCTGCTCGATGATAGGCAGCATCGCATCGGGATTGTCATCAGAAAGCAGTTGTTGCTCTTGTTGAAGGAGTTCTTCCAGCTTGTTGGCTAATTGATGTTGTTGCTGTAGCAGCGTTGACAGTTGAGCGATGAACGCCTCTAGGCTCATGGATGTCGACTCCTTACCTTAAAATAGAGAGGGGTTGTCATTGACGCTCATTGTTGTGCGGCTGAAGAAGTTTCTCCATTCCAATCAGCTTGTCGGCAATAATGAGTTCATCAATTTCAAAGTCTCCATTCTCAATGGCTTTTCTGATCTCTTCAACTCTTTTGGTCTCGACAACAGGCATTTTTTCCATCTGCTTGCTCATCTTTTTTAGATTGACCGCAGCATCTGTCATGCTAACCGTTTCAGTGGAGCTACCTTTTCCGGAAGTTTCTTGCTGCTGTACAGGGGGCTCTTGCCGCCCGACAGTGGGCTGACGGTTGTCATTTGAGACCTGTGAAGGTCTGCTGTTGGTCAGATTGTTGATTTCGATAGCCATTCTTCAGAACCTCGTGCTGTTCTATTGGATAGTGAGATGAGAACACATTTTGACTGTTTGATCAAAGTGTTATCTTCTTATATCCAATGATTCGATCATTAAATTAGTTATTTTCATCTAAAATATCGGCAAAGTATGGGGAATCTTTAGGGAAAAGTGCATCTTTTATTGATGCGATCTTCTGAAATAAAATAAACCAAAGTATATCAAAAGCGATTTTTGTTATATCATTCTCGTATAACTATGAAACCGGTTAACTTATTGACAATAAAAGGGCGAAGTGGCACCAGAGGCTTCTTGTGGACAGGGTTTATGATGCTCTGTTTCGGAGGTCAGCCTGGTGTAGTAGCGGCAGATGCAGAGCCGAAGCATTCGCTGGAGAGTATCTACAGTGAAGTCGATGCCTTTCTTCTGAATGAGTATGGAGGGGAGCAGACCTCAATTACCGTAAAATCGCTGGATTCACGGTTACGTTTGAGTCAATGCTCACAACCGCTATCACTGAAGCTACAGCGTGGGCGAGCCAGGTCAGGTAAGGCAGTGGTCGAAGTGCGTTGTCGGAGCGATAAACCCTGGAGGCTCTATGTCTCTGCGATTATCCGGCAGTGGGTCTCTGTATTGGTGACTGCGATGCCGGTTCAAAAGGGTGAGAAAATACGTACCGAAGACCTTGTACTGCAAGAGCGTCAACTCACGACCTTGCGACAAGGTTTCTATAAAACAGTTGATCAGGTGGTAGGTAAATTTGCCAAAAAGGATATTCGGCAAGATGTTGTTTTAAATTCAAAAATGTTATTTGTACCCAATTTGGTGAGCAAAGGTGATCAGGTGTTGATTCAGACGGCCGGCTCGGGCCTGAAGGTGCAAATGAAAGGGATTGCGTTGGAAGACGGATTTCGTGATGGCAGGATACAGGTCCAAAATAGCTCCTCTGGAAAAGTGATCGAGGGTACTGTAGTGGGAACGGCTAAAGTAGTTGTTGGAGGAGAGTAGTGATGCAGATTGAAATCAATAAGGAGTATGCGAGAAGATGGTGAGTCAGGAGGTCAGTTCGGGGAATCGGGCACTATTGATTGATTCTCGAGAGTCTCATGCGCAGAGCTTGAGTTCGATTCTCGGTTTTATTGAGTGGGGCACGTTAGAGTGGGTTGAGAGCCTGGAAGAGGCTAAACATGTACTGGAGGAGGACTCTTTTTCTCTACTGTTTCTGGGAGAAAATAGTGCTACTGAACGTGGGCACAGTTATGAGTTGCTGCGCAAAATGGATGGCACGATACCGATCCTGTTTCTGCTGGATGAAGATGTTGAAGCAACGCTGCCGGGCTCTCTCTCCGATGGAATGTTAGGGCATCTTTCCGTACCGATTAAACAGACCCAGCTAATCACTCATCTGGAGCAGTCTGCAGCTTACAACAAACGCCGTAAGAGTCGTGCAGCCCGCAAAGATGTGAGCGGAATGTTTGGCGAGATGATTGGTCATAGCGCCCCGATGAACAAAGTTCGACAGTTGATGGCGCAGGTCGCTGATTCTGATGCAAATGTACTGATATTGGGAGAGTCTGGAACGGGTAAAGAGGTGGTTGCACAATGTTTGCACCGCTACTCTGCGCGCAAGGGAAATGCCTTTGTGCCCATCAATTGTGGGGCAATTCCCGCAGACCTGTTAGAGAGTGAACTGTTTGGTCATGAGAAGGGAGCCTTCACCGGAGCGGTAACCTCTCGTAAAGGGCGTTTTGAACTGGCAGAAGGGGGGACCATCTTTCTCGACGAGATTGGTGATATGAGTCTGCCGATGCAGGTCAAACTGCTCCGGGTGTTACAAGAACGGGTCTTTGAGCGCGTGGGTGGAGTGAAGAGTATTACCTCGAATGTGCGTGTAATGGCGGCAACTCACCGTGATCTTGAGCGCAATATCGAAGAGGGTAAATTCAGGGAAGACCTCTTCTATCGCCTCAATGTGTTTCCTATTGAGCTGCCTCCGTTGTGTGAGCGTAATGGGGATATTGGACCACTGATTGATGCAATTACCACCCAGTTAAGCGGTGAAGGGCGGCCTGTCTCCAAACTGATGCCAAGCGCCATCTATGCGCTCTCTCAGTATCGCTGGCCGGGAAATGTGCGTGAACTGAGTAATCTGGTTGAACGCATGGGTATTCTCTATCCTGATGAAGAGGTTGAAGCGCTCGACCTGCCCGCACGTTACTGTCCGGATGATCTGGATATCCCTGATATGGTCGAAGTCGTGGCGGCCAGAGAAGAGGAGTACGATGCGACGATTATAACGGCTGATGTGGTAAATAGTTTTGAGCAGGACCCGGTTCTCCCTTCAGAAGGGTTGGACTTGAAAGGGTACCTCTCTTCTCTTGAGGAAGATCTGATTCGCCAGGCACTGATTGAGTGTGACGGAGTGGTTGCCCAGGCAGCCAAATTACTGAATGTAAGAAGAACAACCCTGGTTGAGAAGATGAAGAAGTATGAACTCAATCGCAACGAGGTGTAACGATCTTGGTTGAAGCCTCTTTAGATCCACTCATGCAGCAGAAGCGTCTGCAAGAGTTGGAGAGCGCCTTCGTTGAGTTTGCCAGGATGTCTGAGGGGTTGGAGGCCTCGTACCAGGCGCTGCAAGTGCAGGTCTCTGACCTGACAGAAGAGCTGGCGGCTGCACGGAGTGAACGACTTCGCCATCTTCAGGAGAAAGAGCAGATTGCAAACCAGTTGGCGCGCCTGCTGGATGCCTTACCCGGTGGTGTTGTAGTGCTGGATCAGCAGGGGGAGATCCAGACAATGAACCCTGCGGCCCAGCTTTTTTTCGAGGGGATCTCTGAGGGGCAGCAGTGGGAGCAGGTTTTGGAGCAGCAGTTGGGGCAGGATGACCCTGTGCTGGAAAAGGATTTGGTGCTCAGGAGTGGTCGTGTACTGGAACGCTCCAGTAGCCGCTCTCAGCAGGATGAGGGGGAGATCCTGCTGTTTAGTGATGTGACAGAGACCCGGAAACTGCAACACAACCTCAACCAGAATCGTCGCCTTGCCTCAATGGGTGAGATGGCGGCATCACTGGCCCATCAGGTACGTACCCCCTTGGCAGCGGCACTACTCTACATCTCTCACCTGGAGAAAGAGAGTCTGGATAAAGACAAGCGGTTGAAAATTGCGGGCAAGTTGAGGTCTCGACTGCATCATCTTAATGGTTTGGTGAAAGATATGCTCCACTATGCACGGGGGGGGAGCGCCGGAAATGAGGAGATTGATATTGAGGGGTTTGTCGATGTGCTGCAGCAGACGTTGGAAGAGGAGATCAAAAACTCTTTGAAAGGGGCGTTTACGGTTGAGCTGATGGCGGGTCAGGAGAGCCGTTTTGTAGGCAATCGAGATGCGCTGCTCACGGCAATCCAAAATCTGGTCAATAACGCAATTGATGTCACGGAAGGCGAAGTTAATATTATTTTCCGTTTACAAGTGCTGGATGAGGAGTGGGTGCAGATTGAGGTCGAAGATGACGGGCCGGGAATTCCAAAAGAGATGCAGGAGCAGATCTTTGAACCTTTTTATACCAGCCGCGCACGTGGTACGGGTTTGGGCCTGGCGGTGGTACAGGCCGTGGCAGATGCGCATGGTGGTGAAGTGTGGGTTAAATCAGCGTTAGGAGAGGGTGCAAGCTTCGGCATGCGTATCCCGGCTGCACCACCCGCAGCAGTTGTGGGATAATAGAAGATTAATCGTTTCATAGGTGACGGCATACACCGCTTCCTTCTCGTTGAGAGTAGATAAAAGAGTTTTTTCTGTTTGTTATGAAAAACTATAAAACATGAATTAAAACAATGGCTTTAAGGTGAGTAAATGAGATTCAATACAAGATTGTATAGCTGGGGAGTGATGGTTCTGATGCTTCTCTCATTGGTAGCGCTGCCAGCCTCTGCAGAGGATGAGGAGCTTATCAGTATCAGTGAATATATTCCGATCGGCAAGGAGCCTTTCAAGGTGAACCTAGCTGGAAAGGGAGATCATGTGATGGTGTTGCGTGCTCAAGCATACGTGATAACGCAAAGGGCAAAAGATCAGCTGCTGATCCATATGCCCAAAATCCAAAATGATGTTTTGGAACTGCTGAGTAAGCAGAAATTCAAAAATATGAGAAAACTGAAGCATAAAAAAAAGCTGAAAAAGAAGATCTTGAAGCTGATTCATAAGGTGATGGAGGTCAGAGAGGTGGATGGTGGGGAAGAGGTTGTTGAGGTGATCTTTACCCAGGTATTGTTACAGTGATCCAGTTTCCTGTAGGAGGAGAAAGTTGATGAATCACTCGAAGATATTGATTGTAGAGGATGACCCGGACCTGAGAGAGGCACTGGTCGATACCTTGGAACTCTCTGATTATGAAGTTCTTGCAACTGAAAATGGTTTTGAGGCACTGGAGTGGATTGAGGCGGAGGAGATTGGTTTGGTCTTCTCGGATGTGCAGATGGACCATATGGATGGTCATACGCTGCTAAAAACAATTCGCGCAAAAACACCACATCTTCCTGTGGTATTGATGACCGCCTATGGCACCATCGATAAAGCGGTTGAGGCGATGAATGATGGTGCGGTGAACTATCTGGTGAAACCCTTTGAAGCCGAGACCCTGCTGGAGTCCGCATCCCAATATATTGACCGTGATGCGAGTAGTGAAGAGGATTTTGTCGCCAATGATGAGAAGAGTCGTGATGTACGTGCAATGGCCAGGCGCGTTGCTGAGAGTGAAGCCACGATTATGATTATGGGAGAGAGTGGTACCGGTAAAGAGGTGCTCTCACGATATGTGCATAAAAACTCCAAACGAAGCGAAGGCCCCTTTGTTGCAATTAATTGTGCTGCAATCCCTGAGAACATGTTGGAAGCAATGCTGTTTGGGTATGAAAAAGGTTCATTTACAGGAGCTTATAAGTCAAGTGCGGGTAAGTTTGAACAGGCCCAGGGTGGCACCATTCTGTTGGATGAAATCTCTGAAATGGACCTGCTGTTGCAGGCCAAACTGCTCCGTGTGCTACAGGAGAAAGAGGTCGAGCGGTTGGGGGGCAGAGAGCCTATTCCGCTGGATGTTCGGGTACTCTGTACCACCAATCGGGATATGAAGAGTGAGGTTCAGAAAGGGCGTTTCAGAGAGGACCTCTTTTATCGACTCAATGTCTTTCCGCTGGAGTTGCCTGCACTGCGAGATCGCCCCAACGACATTATACCGATTGCAAAAAAATTGCTGGAGCGGCATACCCCGGCAGACCGTCCTGTGCCACTGTTTGCAGCAGCTGCTGAGGAGAAGTTGAAGCACTCACCGTGGCCTGGAAATATCCGTGAGTTGGAAAATGTGGTACAGCGAGCGATGATCTTGAGTCGGGGTAATGAAATTCTTGCGGAAGATCTATTGATGGAACAGGGGATGATGTCTGACCTCAAGCCTGCGTTAGAACAATCTCAACATACAGAGGCCCCCCATCTGGAGCCATTGGCTGAACAGCCTGCACCGACCACGCCGTCCCCCGTCGAGCCTCAAGCCCCTCCCTTGGCTCAACCGGCATCACAAGAGACACCTTTTGTGGCAGGAGCGGGTGCAGGAATGAAGCTTAAGGAGCAGGAGACACAGATGATTTTGGATGCCCTGGAAAGTTCTGCTACAAGACAGGAAGTCTCTGATAAACTAGGCATAAGTCCACGTACACTACGTTATAAAATTGCACGATTGAAGGAGGCGGGGCATCAGATTCCAGGTTAAGGGGCTGTTGTCTGGTCTGGAAATGGATGACTTCTCTGCAGGTTCTTTTTATTTTGAACAGAATGGTGGAATGGCATACTAACTGCATAAAGTAATATAAAGGTGGCAAATGCCAATAAATAGACGATAATAATAAGTGTGATGGATCAAAAATTGAGTAATCAACGACTGAATGGAGTGGAATCGTGAATGATTTAGAGATGAATCGACTGTTGACGCAGATGCGAACCCTATCCAGCGAGGTTCAGGGGAGTAAGGCGAGTGCGCCTGTTTCTGAGTCGAATCCATCGGAAGGTCCTGATTTTTCAGCGCTTCTTAAAGAATCTGTACATAAAGTTAATGAAGTACAGCACGAAGCAGGCAATTTGAAGACCTCATTTGAGCAGGGAGATCCGGAGACCGATCTGGGGCAGGTAATGGTTGCCGTTCAGAAGGCGGATGTCTCTTTCCAGGCCGCAACTCAGGTCCGCAACAAACTGATTACAGCATATCAGGAAATTATGAATATGCAGTTATAATCAGTATGTTATAATGACTTGAAAACTATATAGTAAACCCCAATGGCGCAAGCAGATGCAGCAGTTTTGGACGGTGCTCCAGAACCCGATGAGCCAAAAGGCCCCTTAGAAAAACTAGCCAGTATGCCGGTCGCCCGGCAGGTGAGCGTTTTTGTCGCATTAGCGGCAAGTATTGCCATCGGTTTCTGGGTGGTACTCTGGTCTCAAGAGGCCGATTACGAAATTCTCTTTACCCAGGTCGATGAGCAAGAGATTACGGAAATAATCAGTGAACTGGATACCGCACTCATTCAGTACAAATTGAATGTGGCGACAGGTGCCGTCCAAGTGGAGGCGGGTGAGCTCAACCGGGCGCGACTGTTACTGGCCTCCAAAGGGCTACCCCGTACCGCTGAAACCGGCTTTGATGTACTGGAGAAAGATGACGGCTTTGGTATCAGCCAGTTCCGTGAGCGGGCCCGTTACAACCGGGCAATGGAAGGGGAGTTAGCGCAATCAATTGCCTCAATCCGTAGTGTACGTTCGGCACGTGTCCATTTGGCACTGCCCAAACAGTCTGTTTTTGTGCGTAAGCGTGTCCCCCCAAGTGCCTCGGTCGTTGTCGATCTCTATGCAGGGCGTGTTCTGGAGAAGGGGCAGGTAGCTGCCATTGTCCATATGGTTGCCTCCAGTATTCCCAACCTGGAGTCCAAACAGGTGACCGTGATTGATCAGGCCGGTCGTCTGTTGACCGGGCAAGATGATAGTAATATGGCACTCTCTACAAATCAGCTCGACTTTATGCGTAATGTAGAGCAGAACTATGTAGAGCGGATCCAGAATATTCTGGGACCGATGATGGGAATCGACAGTGTGCGTGCTCAGGTCTCTGCCAAGGTCGACTTCACCTCTGTCGAAGAGACGCTGGAGGACTACACCCCTGAGCAGGGGGCAATCCGCAGTGAACAGTTGAGTGATGAACGCTCGGGTGCGCTGGGAGCAATGGGTGTTCCCGGAGCAATGACCAATAATGCAGAGGCGCTGGATGATGAGGGAAGTTCCTCGATTGAAGGTTTCAATAATTCACGCAAGACACGAAATTATGAGTTGGATCGACTACTACGCCACAGCAAGAAGGCGCCTGGTGTCTTACAGAGCCTCTCGATTGCTGTTGTGGTGGATGAGCCCTTTGAAAAGGTAACACAGCAACCAGCAGCAGCTGAAGGGGATACGCCGCCAGCAGAGGGAGAGGAGGCCGCTGCCCCCGTCGTTGCAGAGCCGGTAAGGCGTCCGTTGACAGATGCGGAGATGGAGACGATTCGTGCACTGGTTAAAGATGCTGTTGGTTTTGATCCGGCGCGTGGTGATACCCTGACGGTTACCAGTGCGCCATTCCAGATTACCAAAATTGAGGCCCTGCCAGAGTTGCCGATTTGGGAGCAGCCATGGTTTATGGCGTTGGCAAAACAGGGAGTAGCCGCACTGATTGTGCTTTCACTGATCTTCTTTGTACTGAGGCCAATGGTCGGAAGTCTGGTTGAAAAACCGGAGCCAGAGGCTGAAACGGAAGGGGGCGAAGAGTTGAGCGTGGAAGAGCAGGTTGAGCAGGCGATTCGTGAACGGGATGAAATTCTCGATGGCACGATGCCGCCAAGCTATGAAGATCGACTGCAGGCTGCTCAGGAAATTGTACAAAATAATAACGAGTTGGCTACAGTTGTATTAAAGAGCTGGACCAGTGGACCCGGTGAAGAGGAGGAAGTGTAATGTCTGAGCCAGATCTGTCACGTTTTAACGGCGTTGAAAAAACAGCAGTATTGCTGATGGCCTTGGGGGAGGAGAATGCCGCCTCAATTTTGAAGAATATGGAGCCTCTGGAGGTTCAGGATCTGGGGCTTGCGATGTCCACATTGCAGAATGTGACAACGGATGAGCTGAGAGGGGTGTTGGGTGCCTTTATTCAGGACACCCAGGGCGCAACAGCTATGGGGATCAACTCAGAGTCCTATATCCGGGATGTGATGTCAAAGACGCTGGGTGCAGACAAGGCAGATAGCCTGCTGAACCGAATGAGTATGGGGGCGACAGGTAAAGGGCTGGAGTCTCTGAAGTGGATGGATGCCAGCTCGGTATCAGAGATGATTCGTAATGAGCACCCTCAGGTTATTGCGGTGGTACTCAACTTTCTTGAGGATGAGCATGCTGCAGAGGTGATTTCAGGCTTCGCCCCTCGTCTACAGACTGATGTGATTCTGCGACTGGCCTCGGCAGAGGGCGTGCAGTCAGATGCACTGATTGAACTCAATAATGTGTTTGACAAGGTTGCCTCCTCCAGTGGAGTAACCTCGAATGATGTGGGGGGTGTCTCCATAGCAGCCAATATCCTCAACTTTGTTCAGGGTGGGGCAGACCAGGATATTCTGTCGGGTATTGAAGAGGTTGATCCTGACCTGCGTCAGGCCATTGAAGATCAGATGTTTGTCTTTGAGAATCTGGTCTCTGTTGATGATCGTGGTATCCAGGCGATGATGCAAGAGATCCCGACCGAGAAACTGGCGATTGCACTGAAGAGTGCAGATGATGAAGTGAAAGAGAAGTTTATCGGCAATATGTCTAAACGTGCGGCAGATATGATGGTCGAGGATATGGAGGTGATGCCTCCGATGAAACTGAGTGAAGTAGAAGTGGCACAGAAAGAGATTATTGCTATTGCCAAGAAACTGGCCGAACAAGGCACCATTGCACTGGGTGGTGCTGGTGGTGATGAGTACGTCTGATGGCATGTGTCAAAAGCAATATTGTCTCGCTCATCCGATCTGATGAGAAAAATGTTGAGCAGGCTCTGGCCTGGGAGGCTCCATCAATTGGTAACTTGTTGGATACGGAGCCGACAGAACCGGAGCTGACTGAAGAGGAGCTGGCACTTCAAAAAGTATTTGATGAGGCCTACCAAGAGGGGCTTAAGAAAGGGCTGGAAGAGGGGCATACAGAAGGTGCTGAGAAAGGGTATCAAGAGGGATATAAGAAGGGGAGTGATGAAGCACTGGCTGAAGTTCAGCAGCAGGCGCTACAGGATAAAGAGGCCCTGCAGCAGCAGATAGATACACTGTTTGAAGGGTTAACACCTCTGTTAGAAGGGCTACAGAGCCCTTTGGAGAATAAGTTGGATGAGACAGTCAATCAGGCGATTGCCTCATTGGCTGTTCAGGTTGCAGAGCAGGTAATCAAGAGTGAGCTGAAAGTGAGACCGGAGCATGTCGTAAATGTGGTAGACAACCTGTTTCAACAGCTACCGATGACAGAACGGGAGGTACGTCTCATACTGCACCCGGAAGACAAGGTGTTGATTGAGTCAGGGCTTGGTTTCTCATCCAATGGTTATCAGTGGGTGATGGAGGGCGATGAGTCAATCTCTCGGGGAGGGTGTCGTGTGGTCTCTAGGAACTTTAGTGCGGACGAGACGGTTGAACACCGTTTACAACAGTCGGTACAACAGATTTTTGGAGAGGTTGACCTCTCACCCGCAGAGTCTGATAAGGTCAGTGAGCCTGAGGCGGAGAGTCCTTCAGCACAAGATGCGGAAGCGACGGAAACAGATGAAGTTCAGGGTGATGAAGCGGTAGAGGCCGGAACACAGGAAGAGCTGGCTCAGGAAGAAGTGACTCAGGAAGAAGTGACTCAGGAAGAAGTGACTCAGGAAGAAGTGACTCAAAAAGAAGTGACTCAAGAAGAGACAGCTCAAAGTGAAGTGGTAGGAGAGCAGACCTCCTCTGATACAGATGTAGCTTCAGAGGAAAAGTTAGAGAGTCAGGATAATCCACCTGAAACTGTTGATCCTGTAACCACCCCTTCGGTTGCAGAAGATGAGAATAGTGTTGAAGCACAAGGCCCGGAACTACATCAAGAGTCCGTTCAAGAACCCAGTCAAGAGCCACAAAGTGTGTCGATGCAACCACAGCAAGAGGTTGCAGACGAACAGCGTGAGGAGTAATTGAGTGGAGCGTTCACCACAACAAAGGACGCGAATTGATAATGCACTGGAGCGGTTACAGCAGCGTGCTGAAATAGACTCTGAGCCGGTCATCAAAGGCCGGCTTAAACGTATGGTGGGACTCACGCTTGAAGCGGTTGGTTGTGAAGCCCCATTGGGCGGGCGCTGTACGGTTGAGCTGGAGGATGGCTCAACGGCTGAGGCTGAGGTTGTTGGTTTCAATGACGAGAGCCTGTTTCTGATGCCGGTCGGAGAGATTCATGGAGTCACACAGGGGGCTCACGTGGTACCAACCAGCAAGCAATTTCAAATACCGGTCGGAGATGGTCTGTTAGGGCGCGTCATTGATGGCGCCGGTAAACCGATTGATGGCAAAGGGGAGATCGAAGCTTTTGAGCACCGTTCTCTGAATGGAAAACCGGTCAATCCACTGAACCGCTCCATTATTCATGAACCACTGGACGTAGGGATTCGAGCCATCAACTCACTGCTAACCGTTGGAAAGGGACAGCGTATCGGTCTCTTTGCAGGCAGTGGTGTTGGTAAGAGTGTACTGTTGGGGATGATGACCCAATCGACAACTGCAGATGTGGTTGTGGTCGGACTGATTGGAGAGCGAGGCCGTGAGGTGCAGGAGTTTATTCAGAAAATTCTGGGTGAAGAGGGGATGCGTAGAGCAGTGGTTATTGCGACCCCGGCAGATGACTCTCCATTGATGAGAATGCATGGAGCGATGTTGACCCATACCATTGCGGAGTATTTCAGAGATCAGGGCAAGGATGTCTTGATGTTGATGGATTCACTGACCCGTTTTGCCATGGCACAGCGTGAGATTGGTCTCTCGGTTGGCGAGCCGCCGGCAACCAAAGGTTATCCGCCCTCGGTGTTTGCAAAACTTCCAAAGCTGGTTGAACGTGCCGGGATGGGAGGTAAAAAGGGGGGGTCGATTACCGCATTCTATACAGTTCTGGTGGAGGGTGGAGACCATGATGAACCGATTGCAGATGCAGCACGTGGAATCCTCGATGGACACTTTGTATTGTCCAGAGAGATTGCCGGTAGTGGGCGTTATCCAGCAATAGATATTGAGTCATCAGTCAGTCGTGTGATGAATGACATCGTCTCTCCGGAGCATGAACAGCTGGCGCGGCATTTTCGGCAGATTTATGGACGTTATACCCAGAATGAGGATTTGATCAGTGTGGGAGCTTATCAGCAAGGTAGTGATCAACGTATTGATGAGGCCATTCAGTATTATCCATTGATGAACGAGTATCTGCACCAGAACCGTGGTGAGGCCGCTGATATCGCCACCAGCATCACCTTGCTGGTGCAACTCTTCCAGAGCCAACAGGGTGCTACTGCAGGGTAGGCGGGTAGACCATGGCAAAGGCAAGCCGTAGCGAACGGTTCAATAGTGTGATCCGGGTTGCCGAGGACGCAGAGCGTAAGGCACTTGCAGAGCTGGTCAAGTGTAGAGAAGAGGTTCAGGGTCAGGAACTCAAACTGGAGGAGCTGATCAGCTATCGAGATGAGTATCACCAGGGGGCACGAGAATCAGTTGGTGTAACATCCGTTCAGACCATTCAAAACCGCTTCTCTTTCATGCAAAAGCTTGAGACCGCAATTGATGGTCAACGCCAGCAGATCGTGACCTGGGGCGACCAGGAAGAGCACTTGCGCAAGATCTGGATTGAAAAGCGGGTTAGATGTCGCGCCTTGAATAAGGCAAGTGAGCAGCGTATTGAGCAGTTTCGCAAAGAGCAGAAGCGTGCAGAGCAGAAAAAGATGGATGACCTTGTTCTGAAGCGTTAGCACCATCTTGATTCATACGAATAGACCCCTTTTTATCAGAGTTTTCATCAGTTGGTACAGTGGTTGCATTGCTTTATCCAGCGAACTTTCGTACAGAGGATAAATGGATGGAATCGATGAGTAACAACCCGCTATTAGCATTACAGAGTAAACAATCTGTAACTAATTCATTTCATAGTGATATTTCACTATCAACAAATAATAATAAAACTACTTCTGAGTCACAGTCAGCTGAAAAGTCGTCCTTCTCAGATCTCTTACAGGAGAAAATTGAGAACAAGCCGAGCAGTAAGAGTGAGACAGAGGGGAATAAGTTGCCGCAAGACGGCAAAGATGAGCGCTCGCAGACGGTGAGTAACCGTGAAGATAAAGATGCTGTCTCTTCTAAAGAGAGTGGAGATGAAGAGGATCGCTCAACGGATGAGCAACATGCAGAACAGCAAAATGAGGAGGCTGCAGAGCATGATGAAGAGGGGGGGATGGACCCCAGATTATTGACTGAAATTGTGGATGAAGAGGCGGGCGAGGAGCTACCGATTGAGCTGTTGGCTCTTCAGCAAGAGATGGATGAAGGTGACGGCTCTATAGAAGAAGATCTACTCCAGACCGCTTTAGTGGGAGAGGTCTCCCGACAGGAATCTGTAGAGACTCAAGGTGGAGTAGCCGCTTCACTGGCTGTTGCAATACAGCAGGATGTGCAGAGGCGTAGCAGTGATGAGAACAGTGATGCCTTAGTCGATGAGATTGATCTGGATGGAGAGATGCGATCCTACCGCCAACAACAGGGACGGGATACAGCACTTCCTCCGGAGTTACAGAAGGGAGAACAGACCATTCAGGTGAAAGAGTTTGAGCTTCAAATGGCGATGAATGCTCTCAAGGGGCAACAAGGTGCCGCCTCGGGTGCAGATGGGCGGATCGCCGCACAAGGGGCAGATTCAGCAACGGGTGCTGTCGGTGAGTCTCTCTTATCGCTCAATTCGATGAACCCCGCATCTGCAGATAAGGCGGTTCAGCTTAAAGGGATGACGGTGCCACCACAGTCTCGTCAATGGGCCTCGGAGTTGGGGGACCGAATTCTGGTGATGGCCGGTAAAAAAATTCAAACCGCCGAGATTCGTCTGAATCCACCCAATATGGGTATTTTGGAGGTGAAACTGGCGATTAATGGTGATCAGGCACAGCTGGTGTTACAGAGTGGAAATGCGAACGTGCGTGATGTACTGGAGTCATCAATCCCCCGCCTTAAAGAGATGCTTGAACAGAGTGGAATCACCTTGGTGGATGTGAATATTGGACAGCGTGAACAGCAGCAGAGTGAACAGGCCGGAGAAGGTGATAAGGACTCTGGTCGTAATGGCCTGGGTGGAACCATTGATGGTGAGATGGAAGATGAGGTGATGTCGGCATCAACCATGGCGGTTGACCGCATGGGGTTGGTTGACTACTACATATGATGCTGAAACCGTAGAAGAGGGGAGTGCAGTTGTTAGAGGGATTACAAGATCGACAGATCATCAGCCTGGTTGTTGTATTGACATCAACGCTGTTGGTCGCAGTGGGCTATCTTGCCTATCGTCTGCAGAGTGCTGCCCGCTCTGCGATGGAGGTTGAAGTTGAAACGGTTCTGGTGACAGATGAGCGCTATTCTGAACTCCTGCTCCAGCTTAACCATATTGAAATAGCCTGTGAACCACTTCAGCATTTAGCGCTTCAGTCTGAACCGCAACTCAGTCAATTTCTACAAAGAGTGGCTACCCGGCTTGAAGAACATGAGCAGAGTGTAGAGCGAGCTGAAATGGAGTTAGAGAATCTCTCTAAGAGTCTCTCTAACAGTCTCTCTAACAGTCTCTCATCATCACCCCCGCTCCAGGGGGGAGAGGCATCGTTGATCGATCAGCAGCGGTTGGAACGTCTGGAGGCGCAGTCAAAATTAATTCGCAGAGATTTACAGAACCTGGATGCCAATATCCATCCGCTTTCAGCAGCGCTGGATGAGGTGCAGCAACTATTTGGTGGTGGTGCCCAGTATGCAATATCAAAAAGAGCTGATGAGGGAGGCTCGGTACTACTCTGTATGGATCATGTGAAACAGATCTCGACCATGGTAAAAGAGGCGTCGCTTGAAATAGACAAGGCGAGTCACCAAGTGCGTCAACTTGAGGTGGATAGTGAAGAGGTTGGAGGGGTGCTGGATGGGATTGGTGAAATTGCAGAGCAAACCAATCTGTTGGCACTAAACGCGGCTATTGAGGCGGCCCGGGCGGGTGAGCAAGGGCGGGGGTTTGCAGTGGTGGCGGATGAGGTGAGAACCTTGGCACAGCGTAGTCAGGACTTTACCGGAGAGATCCGTGAACGAGTTGAGGAGTGGAAAGCGATCTCCACTCTGGCAGTGGGTGCAGCAGGTGTGAGCAGTCGTAAGATGAGCGAGGGGCAGGCACAGCTTCAATCCTTCAGTGAATCATTCAATCAGGTTGTCCAAGAGCGGGGAGAAGCCAGTAATGACCAGCATTTTAAAGAGCAGGTCGATGTGCCGCTCCAACAGATGAACAGTGCGATTGTCGCACTGAAAAATGAGTTGAACCAGATATTGCAGAGAGTGAGTTAAGTTTTCTTATGGAAAAATTTTCTTGAGCAAACCAATAAACATCACCATCACCATCACCATCACCATCACCATCACGTCACCAGGAGCGCACCAGATCGGTAATATTAATGCCTAGTGTTTTGGCATCAATATCGGTCATTCCTGCAGATTGAGTACCGGATACCTGAGTCATCTGTAGTGTTCCGAGAATATTGAGTGGGTTGCCCTGCTCAACAATAATCAGGCGATCACCGGAGTGAATGCCCGCATTGCGTCCGACTGGTAGTGTGATCACATTTCCCTGAATAGAGCGAATGGTCGTTGTCATCGGTTGACAGGAGAGGTGCTCAGCCAGGTCACGAACCTGGGCGCTGATGAGCTTGTGGAATCCTGCACCGGTCTCTGTTGAGAGAAACGCATGGCTGCCCACACGTGTGTTACGTCCAACATAGGTTTCACCCATCAGGCTGATCCCCTCGCTGCTGTTATCGATGGCCTCACCACTCTCACCATCATAGAGAGTGGTCTGGATTTCCAGGTGACGGTTTTGGGCCTTCTCCTGCACCATTCCGATGAGACTGGAAAACCCCTTCATTAAACCACTTTCGGCAAGGTCACCAATAGACTCACGCGTCGACTGTGCAAGTGTGCCGCTTAAAATAAATTGTGCACCGCTCTGTTTGGCAAGCTGCCGTACCTGCTCCTGACGATCATTGAAGTCATCACTGTTGATGGCATATTCACTGAGATTGATCGCATGCAGTGCGGGAGTTTGATTGAGTTGTTGAATCAGCATCCGTGCAAGCCCCTGTTCCACATCGCGCAGATCACTGCTCTCGGAGGAGGCTTGATTGATGAATTGAGTGACACCAATGCGTTTGTTATGAACCAGGGCAGTTGGAGAGCCACAATTGAGTGGGTTATCACTCACCTCGGCAGAGATACGCACATAGTAAATACCATTGTCTTGCCACTCCTGCAGCATATGGACCTGGCCGACCTTGCCTTGAGTACGAATACGCACCGTATCGGAGCGTACCTCAAGATTATTCATGATGGTATCAGAGGTGACCTGTGCACCATTTTCCAGGCTGGCTTGATTCATCGCATCCAGTGTTGCGAGATAGCGAGCGGTAGAGGTGTCGTTATGGCGAATAGGTGCATTGCCTTCGGAGGTCAGAAAGAGTGCTGAGGCACTACCACAGAACAGAAGTGGCGGGAGTAAGGCAATAAGCTTTTTTTTCATGGTCAATCAATCGGCTAGCGGGCATTGTATCGGTAAGGCTCTATTGTATGCGATTGTTCAGCGGGTTTCAGAAGTGTGCGTTGACTTTGGCTCTTTTCTAGCTGATCAAGTTTCTGCATCAGCTGGTCCAGCTGAGGAGAGTTTGGCTCCGCTGCGACTGCAGGGGTCGGGTCAGTACGGTTGATGAGAGAGATCTTCTCCGAAAGCTGTTTGAGGTCACTCTGAATCAGTTGAAGAGAGTGTTGCTGCTGGGAAATCTGCTCATCTATTCGTTGTGTCAAGAGGTCCAACTGCCTAGAGTCTATGGGTCGCTGAGAAGCCGTTGGCTGAAGCTGTTTAATCTCTTGTCTGATCCCCTGTCTGATCTCCTGGCGGATCGTGTCGAGGTTGCTCTGTCCCTGTTCAATGGAGCTTAGCCCGATATTGAGTTGCTCCAGGTTTTGAACCATCTGCGCCATCTTATCTGCTGTGGCCAGGTCGCTTTTTGAGAGCTTCAGAAAACTCTGTTGCTGCTGCTCGGCAATAAATTGCGTGCGTTGATCCAGGATCTGTTGTTGTTCTTGTAACGGTTCAAACTGTAGAGTGATTTCATCCAGCTTCTGTTGTATCTGTTGCTGAGACTCAGCAGTCAGAGAGCGTGAGCGCTCCTCAAAATCAGCCAGTGTCTGCTGCAACTGGGCGAGTTGTGGCTCTGTGTTTTGAATGGCAGTGTCTGTAAAGTGAGGTTGTGTGTTGCCAGATATTGCTACCGAAGAGGTATGACTGTTATCGCCATGAGTCGCCAACTGTTCGGAAAACTGCTGTTGGTTATTGCGAATCTCCAGAATCAGAACGGTGAACAGTGTTGCAAGTGTAAAAAACGATACACTGATAAAAAGAGTGAGGGCCGTCAATAGCCCTTTGGGTGTCGTTCTCTCTTTAGAGGCCATTTCACAATGCCTGACTCTGTGGTTGCATAGAGCCTGCTGTGGTTATGGTTGGTTGAAAGGGTAGGTTCATGATTCCTGTAGTGGGTTAAATGTCGCTCTCTGCCTAGGAGAGCAGAGAGCAGGAGCAATAACCGTTATAGCAAAGAATATATTCCCGGACAGGCTTCTAGTAACTGCCGGCAAGATCAAAGAAATCTTTATCAATAACCATTTCAACAACTGTTTCATAGTTGCCATTGCCGATGGGGTTAATGCTGACAATCTCTGCACCGCGCAGATAGGCATCTACATAGACACGGAAATTATCGTTCTTCGCAACCATGGAGGATACCGTGGTTGAACCATTGACCCGAACACCATAAACCTGCTCAGAAAGTGCCCGGTAAGCGTCCATCTTGGAGGCACGGATGGAGGTCAGCATACGCTGTCCTTCGGTGTAGCCTTCATAGGTGCTCTCTGCACCATAGCCGATGGCCGAGATACGGATGGGTTCAGAGAGGCCGACCTCTTCAGCCGACATGGGGTTGGCTTGAACGGCTCCACTCCATGCTGCAAAGAGTGCAGGGACCAGAAAAAGGGGGGTACTGTTTTTTAGTTTCATTGTCATTGCTCCTGACGGTTTCTAAATATGTAGGGTTATGTTGCTGCTGCCTGTTTATGGGAAAGAGATGCTGCCCTCTCGCAGGTCACCTTCAGGGAACTGTGATCCAGAGCGTTTCCGCGACTTGGAACCAGAGCCTGTACCCAATATCTCATCCAGCTTTTTCTCAATTCTTTTCAAATCCTGTCTCATGTTCTTGACCTGTTTTCCGGCCTGAGAGGCTCCACGGACAGAACGCTTGATGGACGCAGTATCAGTGTTGAGGTTTTCAGCGAGCTGACGAAGGATCAATTGAGTATCCGTGAGCATCATAGAGATCTCTGAAAGTTCGCCATCACCATCCATCTCCTCGAACTCATCACCTTCTTCATCACCTTCCTCCTCCTCTTCCTCCTCATCGCCCTCATCATCATCTTCTTCCTGATCATCCGGTGCCAGGGCTGCCAGCTGTTCACTCATACCGGGTAGCACTTCACTGTGTATCGCTCGCACACTGTTGCTCATCTCTTCAACCATGGCTCCATCGCCACCAGAAGGGAAGAGGATCAGATAGACCAGAACTGCAATGTTAAGAAGGACTGAGAGACCGCCCAGAATGATAGGCAACATACCGCCACCACCTGATTTCTCCTCACCTTCATCCTCTTCATTTTTCTCTTCTTTAGCCATGGTCGTTCTTCTTATTCAGTTCACTGTGATCCGGGGGGTTAGAACAGTTCAACATCGCCATCCTGCATTGAGGATTGTGAGCGGTCACTGCTGTTGGTCTCCAGACTGTTTCGTGCTTGTGAAATGACACCCTGAAGCATGCTTAACTGTTCCTGACACTGACCGCCGTCAACAACATTACCTTGCAGGGTATGAACACCACTATCCATCTGTTCAGCAAATTTCTGCAGGTTTTCGGTCTGTTTATCGAGTTGCTGAAGAATTTGTGACACGATATCTTCAAACTGCAGTGAACGGACGGCAACCGAAACATTGTCATCTACCTGAGAGATCATCCCTGAGATCTGTCCCAGCCTGTCAGAGATTACGGTGTTCATCTTCTCCAGATCGTACATCATATTATCTACCGTGGATTTGGAGCTGAGAGCCTCATTAACATCTTCTGTGGCCACCTTGGAGACAATAGAGCGGACATCATCAATGGTGGTTTTTGCCTGCTCTGCCTGGGCACGAATCTGCTCATTCAACTGGTTGGAGTGGAGAGAAAGTTTACGTACCTCATCGGCTACAACCGCAAATCCTCGTCCTGCATCTCCCGCACGTGCAGCCTCAATGGCAGCATTCAGTGCGAGCAGGTTGGTCTGGTCCGCAATGCTCTTTACATCAACCAGAAGGGTAAAGATTGCCTCAATCTGTCCTACCATCTCATCAATCTTGCCAACAGTCTCTGTACTGCGCTGACCAACATTGGAGAGTTGGGAGACCAACTTTTCCATGACCTGGGTAGTCTCTTTGGAGAGCTGCTGAAAACTGAGTGATTTACTGTTGCTACTGCCATCGCTGTGAGCAAGGCTCTCGATCAACGAGACCACGACATCATGCTCTTGCTGTGTATGGTCGTTGAGATTATTGAAGCTATTGTTCAGGTTGGTAATGGCATCCTTGATAATGTCACGAATATTGGCACTCTTGTCCTGAATGGATGAGGACTCATTGCGCAGGAACAGGCCTACCTCTCCAGTGATACCACTAATCTGAGGAATAATATTGACCGGAGGGGGCGCTGGAGCAGCTACAGGTTCAGGAACCACAATGGCCTCAACAGCTACAGGCTCTGGCTGAGTGGGCTGTTCAACATCTTGTGTATTGTTTCGACTGTTCAGAAAAGCCATTACACCCCATGCGGTTGCTGTAATCGCAGTCAATGCGATTGGGATCGCGCTGGCCCCCAGTAGAATCTCTGAAATGATCGACATCACTGTAATCAGTAGAGCGGGCCAGTACAGCTCAATAAAGTTACTGCTCAATTGTTGTTTTGATTTGTCCATAATTCTACTTCTGCATCCAAATGAAATGGTTGTTGCTAAGTGGCTTATCGGTCACATTAGTTTACTCTTTAGGGGAGACCTGTTTGTCATATTCATGCGATAGGGTCTCCGCTCACTTCCCAGAATGCAATCAGTGTGCCATGTGATTGTGACAACAAATTGGCAGCGTATTAAGCTAATAATAAATAAACACTTAGGCTGCTTTGTTATGTTTTTATGGCAACTGTTTGCTGTTGTTTTGGATACTTTTTAGTGTGATATGACGTTATTCTACGACTAAAGATCATAGGGTTATCATACTCATGAGAGGGCGGTTTGTGCTCAGTCAATCGCAGTAACCTCTGATAAAATGTGAAATTTAAGAGATTCCTTAGAGTGATTTTCCTGAAAGCTGGTAAGCAAAAGCGATCACTTCAGCTACAGCAATATAGAGTGTTTCAGGAATCTCATTGTTGAGTTCAACGGCAGAGAGTAATTGTACAAGTTCAGGCTCTTCATAGAGAGGCACATCATGTTCTTTGGCAATCTCAATAATTTGTTCAGCAATCAACCCTTTCCCTGTTGCCGTGACACGAGGGGCACCATCGCCCTCATAGCGTAGTGCAACTGCAAGATCGAGTGTCTCTTTTTTCATGGGTCGTGTCTCAGCGTTGTGTCAGATTATGCCTTGATCGAGAGTCCGGTTGAACTAAAGGAGGGCGGACGGTTAAGTGAGCTGTCGTTGACTGTTTTCTGTCGACTAAAAAGTGTCCCTATCTCAACCCCCGCAACGGATAGAGCTGTCTGCAACTGCTCAATCTGTTCCGAGATCAAACGGGCCGTCTCCTCTTTTTCTGAGAGGAAATGGATATCCAGCTCCCCTTGGTGGTGGGTTGCTGTTGCAGTAATGCCCCCAAGCCCCGGTGGCTCCAGATTAATTTCGATAGACCAGCGCTCTTTTTCCTCATCTTCAGCCTCCTGATGGTGCCGATAATGGAGAGCGATCTGTTGTGGCTGGTTATCCTGGATAAATGGAATTTCTACGCTCCAGTTACGCTGTTGTGGTTCACGTGAAGCCCCCTCACTCTGCTGTTGAGTGGTAGTCTGGACTGAGGCCTGTAGCGTCTTGAGTTGGTTGAGTTCAATACGGGCAATCATTGAATCAAGTTGACGAACCACTTTCTGGTTCTCGGCCTGATTCATAATTTGTGCCTTGGCCTGTAGCAGAAGCATCTTCAGGTCCCCACTGGGTGCTGTACTACGGTTATTGAGCAGTCGGTTCTCCATAAAAGAGCCGGATTTAGAGATCTGTTGCTTGAGTTCCTTGGGGTTAAAGAGCTGCATCAGGGTCGGGAGCTGCTGTAGCACTCGTTGGATGGCCTCTTGTCCCCCTTTGCCGGTTGCGCTGTTTTGGAGTAGTTGAGTGAGGTTTTGTAGCGCCTGCTGCAGGGGTTGCTGTTTAGGGATCAGTCGCTGGTTTGCGGCTTCAAGTGCGGGAGGAGGGGGCTTGCTGAGAGAGAGGGTAAGCTGAGGTTGGAGTTGAGCAACAGTCAACTTGAGCTGCTCTCCCGTCTGTAGTGGAACCTGGGTTCTGGCTGATACGATACCCTCAGACAGTCGTAGTTCTGCTTTACCGTTCTGCAGATTCATCACCGTTGCATGGAGCTGGTCTCCGACTTTAAGGCGTGCAAGCGGTGTTGCAATACTACTGTTTTGTAATGCTTGGGTGGAGATGGGAGGCTGTATTGTGATCTGGCTCAATGGTGTTGGTACTATTTTTGCTAGGCAGTAGCTGTAGAGCCAATTTTATGACTCACAGCAGATAAATTGAAATTACAAGCTGAACTTTGAGTGTATGACTGAATAGAGATCAGTGTAAAGATTTAATTGAAAATGACGATAAGGCGATAGAGATCACCTACTGAAAAAATAAGCAGGCAAATTATGGCAGACGAAGAGAATGTAGAGGTTGAGGCAGAAGAGGAGCTGGATATTGATTCACTTCTGGATGATGTGGCTGCTGGAGGCTCAGAGGAGGAGGAAACAGAAGAGCTTGATGTAGATGCACTCCTGGATGATGTGGCTGCAGATGAGCCAAATGAAGAGGAAGAATTAGATGTCGATGCGTTGCTTGATGATGTAGCTGCTGAAGAGCCGGAGACTGCAACAGCCGCGGAAGAGAGTGCAGAAGAAGATTTTGATGTTGATGCACTGATGGATGATGTCGCTGCCGGCGAGGTGGGCGGCTTTGATAATGCGACGGAGCCAGAGCCAGCACCAGCACCAGAGCCAGAGCCAGCACCAGCACCAGCACCAGAGCCAGCACCAGCACCAGAGCCAGCACCAGCACCTGTTGCTGCAGCAGTTCCATCGGCTGAATTTGAACAACTGCTCATCAAATTGACAGCGGTAGCAGAGCGGGTAGAAAGTTCTGTTGCAAAAGGCGAATCAGTCAATGTTGAACTGGAAGAGCGTCTTGTTGCCGGGGAGCGAATGGTAAAGGGGATCAGGGATGTCTCAAAAGAGATGAAGGAGGAGCGTCCCTCTCTGGTCAAGGTGGAAAAATCGAGTTCAATGACCATGATTGCGGGTGGAGTGACACTACTACTTTCTGCTGCAGTTCTGGGGTTGATTGTAACCGAAGATAAAGAGGCGGCAACCGAAACTCTGGATGGAGTTTTTGAGACAGTTGAGGGGGTCCATGAGAATGTAAACCTGATCGCAGGGCGTCTTCTGGAGCAGCAGCAACAGATGGATGAAGCGATGGACATGATGGATTTCTTGAAAACCGCTGCTGCGAAGCCCGTCGTTGACTCTGAGAATGAAGATGAAATGGAGACGGCTGCAGAAGAGGGGGAAGAAGAGGTGAAAGAGATTGCCGTCGACTTCAGTGTTGTTGAAGGCAAGATCGATGAGACTCAGCAGAAAATTCTGGCGCTCCACGAACAGCTCAAAAGTACAGAAGGTCGGTACCCTGAATTGAAGAAGCATCTGGAGCAGCTGGTGGTAGGGCAGAAACAGTTGAAGATTGAGCAGGTGAAACTGCTGAGAATTCAACAGCAGATGAGTGATAAAGAGAAGAAGGGTCAAACAATCTACAAGTTCCCGTAACCGACTCAACGGACTTATTAGTCCGCTAACGCCAAAGTATAGATCATACTTTGGCGTTATTTGTGTGAGGGAATCTCTGAACAGCGTATGGCATGGTAATTGCTCAGACTACTCTGTAGACCACCGCTAACAAAAAACTGTCAGAGAGCACTATGTCAAATATTCTTGATAACTATATTGGAATCCATTCACAGGCACTTCAGGTACGCACCAAGAAGACAGAGCTGCTTGCAGCCAATCTTGCCAATGCAGATACCCCCGGATACAAGGCCAAGGACATTGATTTCAGAAAGGCCTTGAGTAATGTGGGTACTGAACGTCTGGACCGAACCCATTCGCAACATTTTGAGTTTGGTGACCAGGGTGCGGGTCGGGTGCAGTACCGTATCCCGACACAGCCGTCGGTAGATGGCAATACGGTGGAGGAGCATGTTGAGCAGGCGGAGTTTCTCGATAATGCAGTTCGTTACCAGGCCACCGTCCAGTTTTTGGGTGGAAAGCTCAACTCACTGAAATCGGCATTTAAAGGCGAGTAGTCGGGTGATTCATACAATATTTACAGGAGTTTCTGATGGCACTTTTTGATGTATTTGATGTTTCATCCTCTGCAATGCATGCGCAGAATGTTCGGCTCAATACAGTAGCCAGTAACCTGGCCAATGCAGAGACTGTTGCCACCACAGAGGAGGAGGCTTACCGTTCCAAGACACCGGTTTTTGAAGAGATTCTCAGTCGGGAGGCAAACCACCCGATGGAGCGAGCCGGTGGGGTCCGTGTAAAGGAGATATCGGTCAGTGATGCACCAATTACCAGACGTTATCAACCCAACCACCCGATGGCCAATGGTGAAGGGTTTATCTATACCACCAATGTAAATCCGGTAGAGGAGATGGCCAACATGATGTCGGCATCTCGCTCTTACGAGAACAATATTGAGGTGATGAACACCGTTAAACAGTTATTAATGCGCACGCTCAATATGGGCAAATAGGGTGGCACCCTGCTTGCATAGTTATCAATAGAAGAGAGCGTACTGAACAGCATAAGTCAGTCGTTTCTGGAAAATAACCCTCCTATTTGGTGAGATCGCATGGAAATCAATACACAAACTGCAGCTGAGACATCTGCACTAACCGCGTCATCCGATTCAGCGGCCACAGTTGCCGCTGCTGAAGCACAGACGCTGGGGCAGACAGAGTTTTTAAAGCTGATGATTGCACAGGTGCAGAATCAGGACCCATTCTCCCCGATGGAGAATGGTGATTTTATTGGTCAGATGGCCCAATTCAGCTCCGTAGACGGCATCAAGAAGATGAATACCTCATTAGAGAGTATGGCGGCAGCCTATAACCATGGACAGAGCTTGCAGGCGGCAACTCTGGTCGGGCGGCAAGTGGTGGCCCCGACTTCAGCGGCAATATTGACCGATGGCAAACCAGTGGTTGGTGAAGTGGATCTTTCAGACAGCACCTCCTCTCTGGTTGTTGAGGTGAGAAGTGCAACCGGTGATCTGGTGCAGAGCATTGATCTGGGGCCACGCTCTTCCGGGCGCGCTCCTTTTGCCTGGGATGGAAAAGATAGTGATGGAAATCAACAGGTTGATGGTAATTATTATGTTGTGGCAAGTGGTCCTGTTGAAGGTATAGAGAAGGAGTTCTCTACCCTGATGGGGCTCGCTGTAAAAAGCGTATCGTTGAGTGGATCACTACAGACGCCTCAGCTTTACCTTCAGGATGGCACGAATATTGGATTAGACAAGGTCGAGCAGATTCATTAATGGATCAAACAGTACTGGATAGCAACAACACTTTAAGGATTAAGTCATGAGTATCGGTCACAGCGGATTAAGCGGCGTAAGAGCAGCAACCTTTGATCTCTCTTCAATCGGAAATAATGTCGCAAATGCGGGCACGGTTGGATTCAAGAAATCGACCACCGAGTTTGCAGACGTGATGTCTGGTCAGGTGGGTGGGGGTGTTGAAGTGACGGACCTGCGTCAGATCTTCAAGCAGGGCAGTGTTCAGGCAACTGGGAATACCTGGGATCTTGCGATCTCAGGTCGGGGATTCTTCAAGGTCTCAGAAGGCAGTGATGACCCGAATGTGGCGGTTAAAGATAATTTCTACACCCGTAATGGTGCCTTTGGGGTGGACGAACTTGGTTATGTGACCAGTTCGGCAGGAATGCGACTCCATATATATGAGGCACGAGGTGAAGGGGATAATGTAGAGTTTCCGGTCTCTACCAATACCACCGAGATTCTGATTGAGCAGAGTGACTCAGAGGCGAAGACTACATCGGGTATGACGGGCACCTTTAATTTGGATGCCAGAGTTTCACCCAGGGGCTCTGCCTATATTGCAGGTAGCGAAGGAACCGGATCTGCGGATGGTAAATCGCTCGCAGTTGGCAGTCAGTTTGTTATCAATGGCAAGACGGTTACGGTTACCGGCCATGCAGAGGCGATCGGAGCAACGGCAGGAACGCTGGATGGAACCGAGGCAATTACTCTTAATGGTGTGACAATTACCACCTCAGGTACACAGTTGAGTGACCTGGTCAATGCGATCAATGATAGTACAGATGTCGCATTGGATGGGGTGACTGCACAGGTGAGTGGTCTGGGACAATTGAAAATTACTGCAGATGAGGGAGACCTGTTGATCGCAGGTGACGTAGATGTTCTGACAAGACTCGGTTTACAATCTTTTGCATCGACTACGATCCCTGCGGTGACGCTGCAGACATTGGCCAATGATATCAATAGTGTTGGAGCAGCAGTCTTGGCCTCTGTCTTGGTGTCTGATAATGATACAGCCAGTGATACCACAGATGATTACAATACTCTCGAATTGAGTGCCAATACCCCAATTACCATTCAGTCGGGAAACACTCAGGCACTGACCGGTGACCCTGCAGATTTAACACGCGACATCCTCTCTTGGGCCGGACTCTCGGAGGGAACGCAGGATGTGGTCTTTAACGGGACGGTTAACCCTTCTCAAGACAATACCTATGACCATTCGGTCACCTATATTGTCTATGATACCCTGGGGTCGAAACAGACCATGAATACCTATTTCCAGAAGGTTACTGAGGGGCAGTGGGAGGTCTCTGTGCAGCGGGTTGATGGATTGGGTAATACTTATCCAGTGGACGAAGAGACCACCTTAAAAGTGGGTACGGTTGAATTTGATGGTTCAGGGGCATTGAGAAAAATGACATCAGGTCAGGCGGGTGCCAGTACCGTGGTCTATGATAACAGCACTGTTCCTGTGGTGAATATCAGTACCAAACTGACCTTTGACTCAGGTAACCCATCGATGGGTGATAACGGTATGGTGAGTCTCGATATTTCAGGAACCAACCAATTTGCCGGCAAATTTAGAATCATTGATTTAGGTCAGGATGGTTACTCAAGCGGTGCATTGACCGGTGTCGATGTTGATGAGGATGGCATTATCCGTGCGAGCTACACCAACGGCAATACCAAAGAGTTGGGTATGATCGCACTGTTCGAATTCAATAATCCACAGGGGTTGCGACAGGAGGGTGGCGTGCTCTGGAAAGAGACCAATGACTCGGGTGAGGCTCGACCGGGTGAGCCGGGTGAGTCGATTTATGGACGCATTAAATCTCAGGCGCTGGAGTCCTCTGCGGTGGATGTGACGGAGGAGTTGGTGAGTTTGATTACCGCACAACGGAATTTCCAGGCCAACTCAAAGATGATCAGTGCCAGTAAAGAGATGAATCAGGTTGTATTGAATATCTAAGGAACCTCTGAATAAGTCATGTGTAAATGCCTAACGCCCATAGCGCCCAATATCTTCGTTGAAAACCTTGCTAATAGCCTGCTATTGGCTGCGATCTTCGCCTTGATCTTGGACGCTATGGACGTAATTCAAATTACCCAGACTTGTTCAGAGGTTCCCTAATCAATATGAATCGTTACCCCTGAAGTTTCCATAAAAAAACCACAACACATCCATTGTTGTGGTTTTTTTGTTGGCATATTACTTGCTCTCTTTAGTTACACAGCCGTTTATTACACAACAATCGTCAGAAAAGTAACAGAACAATATTATGGACAGAATGCTCTATACCGCCATGACCGGTGCCACTGAAATGGTCCATGCACAGACTATTACGGCCAATAATCTGGCCAATGCATCCACTACCGGGTTTAAAAAGGATCTGGCTGTGATGATGCACCACCCGGTACGTAGAGAAGATGACAGTCGCCACTATGCGGTGGCGACCACAAAGACACAGGATTTTGAACAGGGGCACAGGATCCAGACCAATCGTGCGCTGGATGTCGCAGTCGATGGTGAGGGCTGGCTTGCGGTCGCAGGGCAGAATGGCTCAACCGGATACAGTCGGGCGGGCTCACTCAATGTCTCTGCAGACGGTTTTTTACGGGACCGTTCCGGGCGTATGGTGTTGGGGAATGAGGGTGCGGTATCGATACCACCAAACTCAAGAGTAGAGATCGCCTCAGATGGAACGGTCAATGTTTTTGGTACCGGAGAATTTGAAGGCGACCTGGCGATTGTGGACCGCATTATGCTGGTCAACCCGAAAATTTCAGAGATGGAGAAGAGTGAGGATGGCCTGTTTCGGATGAAGGATGGAACAGAGGCTGAGCCTGCGGCAGAGGTTCAGCTGGTGAGCGGTGCATTGGAGGGGAGTAATGTAAGCCCCATAGAGTCGATGGCTCAGATGATCCAGATGTCCCGTCAATATGAGATGCAGGTAAAGATGATGAAGAAAGCAGACGAGTTGGCTGGTCGTTCCAGCTCCATCCTGAGAATCACTTAAGGGTAATAGATAGGTAACTATTCAGAGGTTACGAAAAAGGTTAAAGAATTTGATAGTAGCTGTTCAGGGGTGAGCTGAATAGTTACATAGATAGAAGGTTTACTGGAGAACAGATATGTTTAATTCACTATGGGTAGCGAAGACAGGGATGGAGGCACAGGATTTTCGGGTGCAGACCATTTCGAATAACCTGGCTAACGCCTCGACAACCGGTTTTAAAAAGACCCTAGCCCATTTTTCAGAACTCGGCTATACCCATATTCGTGGTGCTGCAAATGGTCAGACTCAGGATGGCGCGACTAATCTGGAGAACCTCTATACCGGGATGGGTGTAAAAGTGGCGGATACCTCCAAGGTCTTTACCCAGGGAGATGTGAACCAGACAGACAACCCGTTGGATTTGATGATTGGAGGCAATGGTTTTTTTGCACTGCAGCAGATCAGCCCCAATGGGACCACAGAGACGGTCTATACCCGTGACGGACACTTTCAACTGAAGGCGCTGAATGGGGGCGGTGGACAGTCTCCAACGGAGTGGGAGCTGTTAAGCCGTCGTGGCTGGCAGGTGCTGGATGAGACCGGTGAGCCGGTTGTGTTGCGGTTGGCGAATGGAAATAATGAGTTGGGTGCGCTGGAAATTAGCGAAGATGGTGAGATACGGGAGGTTCTCCCTCCCGAGGGTACAGCCAGCTATAACCTGATTGATGGCACAATAGATGGCACGGGCAGAAAATTGGGTATTGCCAACTTTGCCGATGCCAGTGGCATGATGCCGATCGGTGGCAATATGTTCAGAGATTTTCCTGCGATCACTGGAGGGGCCGAACTGGGGGCACCTAAGGAAGATGCGCGCGGTAATGTATTGGCTGGGCGTCTGGAGACCTCGAATGTTTCAACCATTGAAGAGATGGTGAATATGATTGAGGCACAGCGTGGCTATGAGCTGGGTGCCAAGGTGATGCAGAAGGCAGATGAGATGATGAGCGCGTTGATTCAGCGTACATAATAAATTTTGAGACTTGGTTTCAGGCAGGTACAGGATGATGAGAAATTTTAAATGGTTGGCTCTATTGTTAATGGGGATGCAGTTGAGTGGCTGTGTGACCAATCCTGAGCGTCATCGCACAAGTTGGGAGCCGGTCGTGCCGCCTCAGCAGCCGAAGAAAATTGTGACCAATGGCTCTATCTATCAGGCGAGCCTGGAGGATTCACTCTTTACCAATGATCAGGCCCGAAAGGTGGGTGACATCATCACCGTGAAGCTGCAGGAGAAGATGACAGCCAAGAAGGCGGCCAAGACCAATGCAAAAAAAGAGGATACAGCGACCCTTGCATCGATACCCGGACTCTCTGGGTCGAACATTCTCAATGCCTTTTCTGGAACAAATGCACTGGCAGATACCACGAAAGAGTTTAAAGGGGATGGTTCTGCAGAGCAGAGCAATGAGTTGACAGGGGATGTCACCGTCACCGTAGTGGAGGTCTACCCCAATGGAAATCTTCGGGTGCGGGGAGAGAAGCAGGTTACGATCAACCAGGGAGATGAGTTGATTCGGGTCTCCGGTGTGGTGAGGGTGGCAGATATTACTGCAGAGAATACGGTTCTCTCAACTCAGGTGGCAGATGCACAGATAGTCTATGTAGGCAACGGTGGTGCTGTCGCCAACTCCAATGAACAAGGGGTTTTGGGTAGAATATTTATGAGTGCGCTATGGCCATTTTAATGGATTTAAGCAGGGGTATTATGATGAAACACCAGTTCGGTCAAAAAATGTACAGTAAACCGCGTAAAAGAGTGGGGAACGTCATTCTCTTTATTCTGATAATTACCCTGGCGGCGATCTGGGTCTTCTCTTCACAGGCACATGCAGAACGGATTAAAGATCTTGCATCAGTTGCAGGAGTCCGGGATAACCCGTTGATCGGTTATGGTCTGGTGGTCGGGTTGAGTAATACAGGAGACAATAACTCCAAATTTGCCGGTCAAAGCCTCTCCAGTATGTTGAGCCGCTTTGGTATCCAGACGCCACCGGGGGTTGATGTGGATACCGGTCATGTTGCCGCTGTAATGGTGAGTGCCGAGCTACCCCCCTTTGCAAAGCAGGGGCAGCGGCTGGATGTGACGGTCTCTACTCTGGGAGACTCCTCAAGCCTGGTGGGAGGAACCTTGTTGATGACACAACTGCGTGGTGCCGACAATGAGACCTATGCAATTGCCCAGGGCAGCCTGGTGGTGAGTGGTTTCGGAGTTAATGGGCTGGATGGTTCGAAAGTGCAGGTCAATACCCTAACGGTGGGACGAGTGCCTGAAGGGGCGATGGTTGAACGTGAAGTGGCAACCTCTTTTGTACGCAAGGGGCGCATGACCTTTAATCTTCATCAAAATGATTTCACTACAGTGAAAAGAGTGGTGGAGGCGATTGATGAGTTATACGGAGAGGGGACGGCTGAGGCGGTTGACTCTGTCTCTGTTGAGGTGATGGCACCTAAAAACCCACGCCACCATGTAGAGTTTCTTTCGATGTTGGAGAACCTGGAGATCTCTCCCGCAGAGGCGGCGGCCAAGGTGATTATTAACTCCAGGACAGGAACGGTGGTGATCAATAATAGTGTTAAGGTGAGTCCAGCGGCCGTGACCCATGGCTCACTGGTGGTGACGATTAAAGAGGGGGAGTTGGTGGAGCAGCCCAATATGTTGGCGGGTGGTGAGACTGTGGTGCAGAAAGACTCTGAAATTACGGTCGATAAAGAAAATAAGCCCATGTTCCTGTTTAATGGTGGGGTATCACTGGATCAACTGGTCGATGCGGTGAATGCAGTAGGGGCGGCCCCCGGTGATTTGGTGGCGATCCTTGAGGCATTGAAGCGGGCAGGTGCGTTGAAGGCACAGTTGGTCGTGCTATAGGTTGCATTTGGTATAGAGTTTGCTTTAATTACCGCTATGATTGAATCTAATGTAAACAGTGCGATGCTCTCGTCTATGCAGTCTCAGTTGGAGAGCACAGAGGATATCCGGCTTCTTGCCTCCAAGGATGAAGAGGCGGCACTACGACAGGCAACCGAACAGTTTGAGTCTCTTTTCATCCAGATGATGTTAAAGACGATGCGTTCAACCGTGGGTGAAGAGGGGAGCCTTTTCTCCAGCTCAGCAACACAGACCTTTCGTGATCTGCAAGACACAGAACTCTCTAAACAGATTGCCGCCTCGGGTGGTTTGGGGCTGACAGATCAGTTAATCGATTCAGTTAAAAGACAGGCAGGTATCGAAAGTTCACCTGAGACAGCTTCAGAGAGTGTGGATGAGCCCGCTACGGTTGAGGATACCTTGGCTCATCTACGGTTACGGGGCGGTGGGTCGTGATCGATCGGCTCTGTAGGCTCTTTTGTATCGCAGGGTTGTGGTGGTTCATCGTACCGGCTAAGGCCGGTTTTTTTGATGGGGAGCAGCAGCCGTTGTTGGTCTGGCCCAATATCCCGGTGATCTCAGCATCCGATGTTGAAGAGTATAAGTTGGACCGGGAGCTGTTTCGCGGACTCCATACGGGAGAGACCAATCCAGCAACCGCAAAGACCAACCTGAAGCAGGTTGACAGGCTTTATCAACACCACAAGGAGCGTGCTACTGATAGAGTATGGCGCAGCTATACGGCCGATCTGGTGGGGCAGTATGATCAGTTGATTAAACGGCATCAAATTCATCAACCGCAACTTGAATTTTCCTATGATGGAGTTTCGCCAGCAGCTCTGGAAAATGCACTGGATCTACAGTCAGAACAGATAACGGCCCTTCGTGAGCGTGATGATGTGGCGGGGGTGGTGGCCTTTGTGACCAATACCAAGATGAGTAACAATCAACTTCGTTCAACGCTGACCCTGATACGTCTGAAGGATGGTCTCTCCAAGAGCCTTACAGTGACCGATCAGTTACACAAGTTGGCCTTTCGCCATGCCCAGCTGCTGTTTGATCTCCTGTATGGAGCAAATTTTCCGGATTATATGAATCCCTTGGAGGGGGTGCTCTGGCTACTTCCAGCCCCGACAGACCGGGGGCGTGCAGTGCCTTGGTCGCGGGCCCGGTTGGGGTGTCGTTCTCAAAAAAGCATGTTGCCTACGGTTGATCAGTTGATGATGGGAGAGCAGGCAGGCCCTTACCATAACGGGATTATTTTGCAGCCGGGCAGTTTCTATCATGCCGCTGATTCGACCCGCTATCTGGCGGGTCATACCAATGATCCTCGGGGAAAGGTGCGTCGTGTCAAATCAGATCGCCAGAGTGGACGTTATTTCTGCATGCAGCCGCGACCACAACCGCAGTCTGTTCAGAGCGCTTCAGCTCAGAAAACAGATCAGAAATCAGCTCAGAAACCCCCTGTAAAGGGTTCTGCTGCTCCCGGTAAGGCAACCACTGCTGCGAAGAAGTAGTGACGCACGCCGGTGATTGGTGTGGTCGGCAATCCTTGCCGACAATCCAGAAGTAACCCGTATTCTCCCCATTTAAGAACCATTTAATTGAAATAATCCTTCGTTGGCACGGTTTGTGCTTTTTCTGTTGTAGTTGCCCGTTTAGGGCGAAATGAAACAAAGAAAGAGAACAATAGAAGACCATGTCATCACTACTCGGATTAGGAAGTTCAGCGCTAGGGGCATACCGCTCTGCACTTTCGGTCACCAGTAACAATATCTCCAATGTGGGCGTAGAGGGCTATTCCAGACAAAATATCGATCTGGAGCAGGCTGATACGCTCAAGGGGAATGTGGGTTACCTGGGTAATGGTGTTGCACCTGAGAATGTTCAGCGTTCCTATGATCAGTTTCTGACCCGTAATTTGAATAGTGCGATCTCCAGCGGAAGCCACTATGACAGCTACTATGAGTATGCCTCAACCATTGATCAGATTGTTGCAGATCCAGAGGTTGGAATGACACCGGCGCTGGGTTCATTTTTCAGTTCACTGCAGGATCTCTCGTCAGCACCGGCCTCAATCCCCTCTCGTCAAGTGCTACATGGCGAAGCAGAGGCATTGGTGAGTCGTTTTAATACCATCCATCAGCAGATGCAGGATGTTCGTGACCAGACCAAACAGGAGCTTGCAGCAATTGTAGAGCGTGTCAATGGAATCTCCCGCTCAGTCGCAGAGTTGAATGCCAGAATTTCTGAGTCACAGTCAGGATCATCGGCAAGCCCAAATGATCTGCTGGATCGCCGGGATATTCTGATGAAGGAGTTGTCTGAATATTTTGGTGGGCTCTCCACGGAACAGGATGGGATGGCAAACTTCTATGTGGGTAAGGGACGGGCATTGATTGTCGGTAATACCTACAATGAGCTGACCTTGGGGAATTCACAATATAGAGAGGGTGACTCGGTTGGCCTCTTTATGAAACAGGGGAATTACAATCTCGATATTGCCAGCTCAGTTAAGGGTGGGCGTGTGGGTGGAATTGTTGATTTCACTAAAGAGATTCTTAATCCGGCGCAGAACTCTCTGGGCCAGATGGCAGTCACCCTTGCAGCAACACTCAATGCTCAGCACCGTGAAGGCTTTGGTTTGGGTGGTGAGAGTGACACTGGAAAAGATTTCTTTAATATGGGGAATATGGTTGTTTCAGAAGGAATTAGCTCCCTTGAATTAGGTAGTGTAGTTGCTGAAAACACGACCTCTGCGGAGCTGTCAGTCTCTATTCCAATGAATAACGGCGATGTTGTGGTTGGACCGGCAGCCGTTGCTGACGTGACCGGACTAATCATCAATGGTGTTCAAATTGCGGATGTAACTGCCGGCGCAAATAGTATCGAGACGGCCACCAATATGGTGGCAAGAATGAATGAATATACATCACTGACCGGAGTTACAGCCTCTGTAGTAGAAGACAATAAGATCAAGCTGAGTTCTCCAGAAACGATTACGGTCAGCAAAAGCTCTACAGGTAATATTGATGCATCCGGGATGAGTGAAGGTGTCTACCGGATGGTACGTAGCTCCATCAAGAACCTGACCGCAGATGACTACAAGCTCTCTTATCAGGACTCTCAATACACCATCACCAATATAAACACACAACAGAAGCGTGTGTTGAGTAGTGATGAGGTGGTGAACCTGAAAGACACCTCAGTGAGAGGTGGATTGACCCATGATGGTTTAACGATCAGCCTCAATATCTTCGATGGTGATATGGAGGATGGAGAGGAGATCCTGTTTCAGCCTACACGTAAAGCAGCTGACAATATCAAGATGTCACTGGGTGCCTCGGAGATCACCTCCATTGCAGCAGCCGATAAGGCCAATGAGCCAGGCAACAACAGTAATACATTGGCGATGGCAAATCTCCAGACAGAAAAGATTATGGGTGCAGGAGCGGATGGACTGCCTACGGCGGGCATTCAAGATAGTTATGGTCAGTTGGTGGCCGAGATTGGTGTGCAGACCCACTATGCAGAGGTTAATCGAACTGCACAAGATGCTGTTCGTAAGCATGCACAGAGCGCCAGAGATAATCTCTCTGCGGTCAATCTGGATGAAGAGGCGGCAAACTTAATGAAGTATCAGCAGATGTTTCAGGCATCGACCCGGGTAATCTCAATGGCAGATGAGCTGTTTCAGGCGATATTGGGTGCCGTACAGTAGTTAATGTGAGGAAGTAAAGGACACGATTATGCGTATTTCAACCATTTCAATGCAGCAGCAAGGGGTCGATGCAATCCTCGACAAGCAGGTTAGCATTAGTGAGACCGAAATGCAGTTGGCCACAGGCCGCAAGATTCTGCGCCCATCCGATGATCCGGTTAACTCCTCGATGGTGTTAAAGCTCAAAGAGTCTGTTTCACTCTCTGAACAGTATCTGAGAAATGGTGAGCTGGCGACAGCCGCTCTCTCATTTGAAGAGTCTACGCTGGAAGGGATTACCAATAATATTCAGCGTGCCCGTGAGCTGGCACTACAGGGAATGAATGGAACCAACTCTGCAGAGAGCCGGGAGGCGATCGCACTTGAAGTTCAGCAGATTCGTGAAGCAATTTTCAACCTCGGAAACACGCGTGATGAGCAGGGAGAGTATATCTTTGCCGGTACCAAGGCACCTACGGCTCCAGGGCCTTTCAAGAGTACGGACCCTAAGCTGGCCTCTGTGGTATTTGATGGTAATGAGTCTCAGCGGGTGATTCAAATTGGCATGGACCAGAGAGTGACTGCAAAAGATTCTGCACTGGATATCTTTGGAAAACAAGAGACTGAGGTGTTGGGAAGTGCTGTGACGAATAGCAGTCAAGTCCTTGAAGGGGCTGCTGTTGCGATCGGGGATGTTACTGGCATGACGATCAATGGTATTGCGATTGATGATGTGGTGGGAGGGACTGACGCAGCAACAATCGCCACAGATGTGGTGGCCAATATCAATGCAAAAACAGGAGAAACCGGTGTCTCAGCAGTTGTTGCGGCAGATGGTGGTATCCGTTTAACCAGTGGTGAATCACTGACAGCGGGTGGCAGTAACAATGGTGATATCGTGGTTGCGGTGGCAACAGGAGGTGATATTGCAGCATCGGGAATTGAGGCAGGGAACTACCGTAAAACCAGTGGCCTGATGATCAATGGCACACTGATTGGTGATGTTTCCGCAGGTGCAGACCCTGCCGCATCTGCAGATAATATGGTCAATCAGATCAATATCTATACTGCTCAGACGGGTGTTACGGCAGTGGCTGGGGCCAATAACAAAATTGAGTTGACCTCGAACGATGATATTGTCATTAGCACAGCAGATGGCGGAGATATCTCAGCAACCGGCTTGAAGAATGGGACCAGCCGTAATGATGACATCTTTACCGCATTAGGCAGTTTAGTGGAGTGGTTAAACCCGGCTGACCCGGATAATCCACAAATTGAGACCTCAGATGGTCTTTTAGAGTCACTGGACAAGGGGCTAGACCGCGTGCTGACCATCGAATCCAAGATTGGTGCAAGAATCAATATGATTGAGCGTCACTCTGATGTGGAACGTAGTTTTGTGGATAAGATCAGAGAGAATATCTCTGATATCAACGATGTCGATTATGCGGAGGCAATTGCTCAGTTCAATCTGGACCGGGTCGGTATTCAGGCAGCACAGCAGGCCTATAGCAAGATTCAGGGACTCTCGCTTTTTGACTATCTCCGATAGCCAGCGTCTTGTTTTAACCTGGGTTTAACTGGAATCCATCGCTGACGGATCGATAGTGATGCGGTATCCTTGCGCGCCATGCGTAAGAGTGACTTCTATTTTGATCTTCCTAAAGAGCGTATTGCACAGTCTCCACCCGAGAACAGGGGAGAGAGCCGGCTGCTGGTTTTAACTGAAAACAGCGCTATCAGGGATTGTGAGTTCAGCCATCTGTTGGATCTTGTTCAACCCAATGATCTGTTGGTGTTGAATGATACGCGGGTGATCCCCGCCCGTCTGTTTGGTCATAAAGAGAGTGGTGGTAAGGTTGAGCTGCTGGTCGAACGTGTGACTGGAAATTACCAGCTATTGGCTCATGTCCGTGCCAGCAAGGCCCCGAAGCCGGGAGCCAGATTGATGCTGGAGGAGACCATTGAGGCTACTGTTACAGGACGTAGCGGAGCGCTGTTTGAGGTTCAGTTTGCCCCCTCCAGAACGGTGACAGAGTGGCTGGAGTTGGCGGGTCGAATGCCGCTTCCCCCCTACATTGAACGTGAGGCGGCTGATCTGGATAGTGAGCGCTATCAGACCGTCTATGCACGTCATAAAGGGGCGGTTGCAGCACCGACTGCGGGGCTCCATTTTACTGAATCGATGATGAAGCGTCTGCAAGAGAACGGGGTGAAGAGTGGTTTTGTCACCCTCCATGTGGGCGCAGGAACCTTTCAACCCATGCGGGCTGAACGTATTGAAGAGCATGTGATGCACAGCGAATGGTGTGAGGTCAGTGAACCACTCTGTGAGCAGGTTCGTGAGGCTCAGGCTGCAGGAGGGCGAGTGGTCGCGGTAGGCACTACAGCAGTACGTAGCCTTGAAACAGCCTCTAAAAGTGGTGAAATTATGCCGTTCAGTGGTGAAACAGATATTTTTATCACTCCGGGCTACTCATTTAACTGTGTAGATGCACTGCTCACCAACTTCCATCTACCGGAGTCTACCTTAATGATGTTGGTAACCGCCTTTGGCGGCTATGAACCCGTGATGGCAGCCTATCAACATGCCATTGAACAGCACTACCGTTTTTTCAGTTATGGGGATGCCATGTTTTTACAGCGTCATCAACAATAGCCTTTCAGAGAGTAGAGAGAAGCCGTTTTCAGACTATGAAATTTAACAAAACCAACCAGGATGGGTTGGCCCGTCGAGGGCAACTCAGCTTTGATCGGGGAACGATTGAAACCCCGGCCTTTATGCCGGTCGGTACCTACGGTACGGTCAAGGCGATGACCCCGGAGGAGCTGGAAGGGATTGGTGCGGAGATTATCCTCGGTAACACCTTTCATCTGATGCTACGCCCCGGTACAGAGGTGATCCGGGCGCATGGCGATTTACATGACTTTATGCACTGGGATCGGCCGATTTTGACCGATTCCGGGGGGTTCCAGGTCTTTAGTCTGGGGGATATGCGCAAGATCAGTGAAAAAGGGGTCGATTTCCGCTCTCCAGTCAATGGCAATAAGGTATTTTTGGGACCGGAAGAGGCCATTGCAGTACAGCATGCACTGGGCTCCGATATCGTTATGGTATTTGATGAGTGTACACCCTATCCAGCCGATGAGAAGAGTGCCCGCATCTCGATGGAGTTGTCGATGCGCTGGTCTGTTCGCTGTAAAGAGGCGCATGGGGACTCCCCCAATGCGTTGTTCGGTATTGTGCAGGGGGGCATGTATACCGCGTTGAGATCGGAGTCACTCGCGGCCCTGGTGGATACAGGGTTTGATGGCTATGCCATAGGAGGATTGTCCGTGGGTGAGCCGAAAGAGGATATGATTCGTATTCTCGACCACCTCTCTACAGAGATGCCAGAGGATCACCCACGTTACCTGATGGGGGTGGGGCGGCCTGAGGATATTGTTGAGGCGGTATTACGCGGAATCGATATGTTCGACTGTGTGATGCCAACCCGAAATGCACGCAATGGGCACCTCTTTACCCGTCATGGTGATGTGCGAATTCGCAATGCGGTTCATAAGAAAGATACTGCACCACTCGATTCGCAGTGTGGTTGCGCAACCTGTCAGCATTATAGCCGGGCCTACCTGCACCACCTGCAGCGTACCCATGAGATTTTAGGTGCACGGCTCAACACCATCCATAACCTCTACTACTATCAGGAGTTGATGCGAGGGTTGCGTGAGGCTATTGAAACAGGGGTGGTTGGTGCTTTTGTCGAGGATTTTTATCAGGGACGCTCGAAAGGGGGAATTGAGTAGGGTAGAATCCGCTGTCATTTTCATTTTATGTTCTCAAATCCTGTATAACCTGATACGGTCGAGAAGTGTTGAATTTCTCTGTCGGGTGAGGTTGTGGATATCAAATTACTGTTTTTAGGAGTCGAGTTTATGAGTTTCTTTATGTCAGATGCAATGGCCAGTGCAGCACCTGCGGCAGAACAGGCCCCGGCTTGGGCGGGGCTGCTACCGATGGTGGTGCTGTTTGTCATCTTCTACTTTCTGTTGATTCGTCCACAACAGAAGAAAGCCAAGGAGCACCGTACAATGGTCGAGGCCCTTGGAAAAGGGGATGAAGCCGTCACTTCGGGTGGTATCCTCGGTAAGATTCGCAAAATTGATGAGAATTTTGTGGATCTGGAGGTGGCAGAGGGGGTGACACTCACGATCCAGAGACATCAGATTGCTCAATTGATGCCGAAAGGGACGCTTAAAGCCAATAGCTAAACCATACGACTACACCACTTATGATTAACCAATACCCACTCTGGAAGTACCTGCTCCTTGCACTGATCGTGTTAACAGCAGCCACCTATGCACTGCCCAACCTCTACGGAGAGGACCCTGCCGTACAGATCTCTCTCGTTGAACGCGGCAGTGTCCCTGCAGACACCCGTGAACGGGTGGTTACACTACTGCAACAGAAAGAGATCCCCTTTAAATCTGTTGAGGTGGAGGGGGAGCAGCTACTGGTGCGCTTTAACACAACGGAAGAGCAGTTGATGGGGATGGAGTGGATTCGTCAGGCGTTGGGCGATAGTTTTATCACCGCACTCAACCTTGCTCAGACCACCCCCGAATGGTTGAGGGGGATGGGGGGGGAGCCAATGTATCTCGGGCTGGATCTGCGTGGTGGCGTTCACTTCTTGATGGAAGTGGACATGGATGCCGCCATCACTAAGGCAGAAGAGCGCTATGTGAGTGACCTGCGAGTGGTTTTGCGCAAAGAGAAAATTCGTTACAAAAAAATTGGTAGGGGAGAAGAGAAAGGGGTTGCGCTTGAATTTGACGGTGAGAAGAGTCGTACCGTTGCAGCGGAGCGTATCAAGCAGGAGTATCCCCGCTTGCTGATTTCGGAGTTTGAGCGGAAAGGTATGCAGGTACTGCAACTCGATATCAGCGAGAAGGAGATCGATGAAACACGCAAGTTTGCCCTGCAACAGAATATCACCACCTTGAGGAATCGGGTCAATGAGCTGGGTGTGGCAGAGCCGGTGATTCAGCAACAGGGCAAGAGCCGAATTGTAGTGCAGTTACCGGGAGTACAGGATACGGCGCGTGCAAAGGAGATTTTGGGAGCGACAGCTACACTGGAGTTTCGCCTGGTTGCTGAGGGGCATGATCCTTATGAGGCACTCTCTCAGGGAAGAACTCCTGGTGGCTCACTACTCTATAAAGAGCGTGATGGCTCCCCGGTACTGCTGAAACGCCGTGTGATGCTGACCGGTGAATCCGTTATTGATGCCTCATCCGGTATTGAGCAGCAGTCCGGTAGTGCAGCGGTATTTATTACCCTGGATGGAAAAGGGGCACGTCGTATGTCGAATGGCACCCGTGACAATATTGGAAAGCGCATGGCAGTGGTCTTTATTGAGACCAAGATCGAGACAGAACAGAGGGGAGGGGAGGCGGTCCGGGTACGTAAAACTCACCAAGAGGTGATCAATGTTGCAGTGATTCGGGATCAACTGGGTAAGCGTTTCCAGGTAACCGGATTGGATAGTACTGAGGAGGCCAGAGATCTGGCATTGCTGTTACGTGCCGGTGCGCTGGCGGTACCGATGGAGATTGTTGAAGAGCGAACTGTAGGGCCTAGCCTGGGACAGGATAATATCGATAAAGGGTTTCTCTCTGTGGTGATTGGCTTCATGTTGGTGTTGATCTTTATGGTGCTCTATTACAAGACATTCGGCCTGGTTGCCAATGTTGCGTTGTCCCTCAATCTGGTACTGATTGTGGCACTGCTCTCACTGATTCAGGCAACCCTGACGCTACCGGGTATTGCCGGTATTGTACTGACAGTGGGTATGGCGGTGGATGCCAATGTATTGATTTTCGAGCGTATCCGTGAGGAGTTGCGTAGCGGGAACAGCCCGCAAGCGAGTATCCATGCGGGTTACGACAAGGCCTTCTCAACCATTATGGATGCCAATGTAACGACACTGATTGCAGCGGTTGTGCTGTTCGCCTTTGGAACAGGCCCCATTAAAGGGTTTGCGGTGACACTCTCATTGGGCATTATGACTTCAATGTTTACTGCCATTATGGGGACAAGAGCGATTATTAATCTGATTTATGGTGGTCGTTCAGTCAAAGCATTGTCAATTTAATCTGGTCAGGATGAGACTGGTCTTAACTTATTGTAACTATTTAATATAATTTTGGAGTTGTAGAGGTATGGAGATCATTAAACAGGGGATGAAGCTTGATTTTATGGGGAAGCGTAAACTGGCAACCCTGATTTCAGCGGTGTTAATTGTAATCTCTCTATTTTCACTGATGACCCTCAAGCTTAATCCCGGAATTGATTTTACCGGTGGTACCCTGATTGAGGTGGGTTATAGTGCTCCGGCTGAGTTGAGCAGGGTGCGTAGTGCTCTGGAGCAGGCTGGATTTGGTGAAGCTATTGTTCAACATTTTGGAACTGCGCAGGATGTATTGATTCGCCTTGCACCACGTGAAGGGCTCAAGGCAGCTGAACTCAGTAGCGAGGTTCTCAAGACCTTGCAGACTACCGGCGAGGTGAGTATGCGTCGTGTCGAATTTGTGGGGCCACAGGTTGGGGATGAGTTGGCAGAAGATGGGGGGCTGGCGGTTCTTTTCTCACTGTTTGCAATTTTGATCTATGTGGCGCTACGCTTTGAGTACCGTTTTTCGGTAGGGGCAGTTGCTGCGTTGGTGCATGATGTGATCCTTACGTTAGGCATTTTTTCGTTGCTGCAGATTGAGTTTGACCTCACAGTGCTGGCGGCAATACTTGCGGTGATCGGTTACTCTCTCAATGACACCATTGTGGTATTTGACCGTATTCGTGAGAATTTCAGAAAATTGCGTAAAGGAACCCCGGTTGAAGTGATCAACTTCTCCCTCAATCAGACCCTGTCACGTACCTTGATGACCTCGGTGACCACCTTGATTGTACTGCTGGCACTCTTCTTTTTGGGAGGAGAGATTATCCACGGTTTTGCACTGGCTCTGATTATCGGTGTCGTGGTCGGTACCTATTCATCCATCTACGTGGCCAGTAGCACCACTTTGGCACTGGGAATCAGCAAAGAGGATCTGATGCCGCCGCAGAAAGAGGGGGCGGAGCAGCCAGATTCTGTGGTTTAGTTAGAAGGCTTGTTGTGCATTCCTGTTGAGTGTTGAGAGAACCTTTTCCTTCTAGGCTCTGGGATGTGAACTACTGTTTGTGAAGTTCGGCCATCATCGGCTTCAGGTGGCGGATCATAAGATAGAGAAGCGCCGGAAGATGGAGTATCAGCAGTAGGGCAATAACCAGATCAGCCATTGACCAGATCAATCTGACCGGGATCAGAGGTCCCATAAAGGTCACCCCGATAAACAGGTACTGGAAATAGCGTGCATTGCCTCCCCCGAGGTAGAGGTAGCAGCGCTCAGCAAAGTAGGACCAGTTGATGATGGTGGTGAAGGCAAATAGAGAGAGTGCCACGACTACGATCCACTTGCCGCCACTGCCAAAGAAATTTTCAAATGAGAGTGCGGTCAAATAGGCACCATTGAATTCAATCCAATACCCACCGGAAAGTACCACCAATCCGGTTATGGTGCAGATTACCAGGGTGTCGATAGCAGGGACCAATGCTGCATAGAGCATGTTTTTTCTGGCTGATTCACGGTTGGCGGCATGCAGAAATGGTGCAAAACCGAGCCCGGAACCATGCGAGAAGACCCCTCTGGAGACACCGAACTGCATCGCCTGCAGGATGGTGTAGCCGGCAATACCACCAGCAATGGGGGCAGGAGAGAAGGCGGATTCAAATACATAGAGCAGCTGGTTCATGGTTTCAGCCGGATGGCTGATCAATATCAACAGCGCAGCACTTAGATAGAGCAATACGATCCACGGCATAATACGGATGCTCATCTGTACGATACGTTGTAATCCGCTGAGAATAACGGTGGCAACCAGCAGTGCCATCACAATAGCAACCAGCAGGTTGGAGATGCCGATCTCATTACGCAGCGCATGGGCCACTGAGTTTGTCTGGATTGAGTTGGCAAACAGGCCTGTCATCAAAATAGCAACCGCAACGGCAGCCGGTAACCAGCTCCAGAGTCGACTGCCTTTGAAGAGAGGGTCGAGATAGCTCATTGGAGTGGACCAACTGGGGTGGTCCGGTGTGTCAGGCTGATAGTGTATGCTGAGCCAGGTAGACCCCATACGGAAACTCATCCCCACCAGTGCTGAGACCCACATCCAGAACAGTGCACCGGGCCCTCCAAGATGGATCGCAGTGCTGACCCCCGCTAGATTGCCTACCCCTACCGTAGAGGAGAGGGCTGTAATAAAGGCAAAGTGCGAAGAGACCTCACGTTGATGAGGGGTTGCAGAGGGTGAAACACTCTTTTTGGGTTTGAGAAGTTGTTGTAACTCAGTAAGCGCAAAGTTGCCGATCTTCCTCCAGGGGGTAAAGCGGGTCAGCAACAGAACGACTACACCGACCTCAAGGTAGAGAAAGGTGAGTAGCGGATTCCAGAGTGCGGCAACCAGTTGTTCCATGTGCCCATTATACAGCTACTGGTAGTATTCGCTGAGAGGTAGTTTGAGGAGGGTTACTGATTTTTGTTACATATTGTTACAAAAGACAATTCTATGTTGAATTGGTGGTGGGTGTGATATTCTGCTTATTCAAAGAGGGATGCACTGAGGTATGTTGTTGTTTTCAGTGAGCCTCTGAATTGTTGATTGGTTATAATAAAAATAAGGTAATCTTTCATTGATCGAGAACACAGTATTAATTGTAGATGACGACCCTGCAGTGCTGGATACCTATCGTGAAATCTTTTCATCTCCTGAACAGCGAGAAGATACTGATTTTGCGTTGCTCAATCAGCTGTTCGAGCATGAAAATGCAAAGCATGAGGTCAACAAAAGTGATGATTTTAATCTGTTAGCAGCATCGGGTGGAGAAGAGGCGCTGCATGTTCTGGATGAAGCTCTGGCAGCCGGGGGAGAAGTGGCGGTTGCGCTGTTGGATATGCGTATGCCTGCGGGGTTGGATGGTCTGGAGACCGCAGTCCGAATGCGGCAGCGCGATCCCAATATCTACATTATCATCGTCACCGCATACTCAGATTACAAGGTGGATGAGATCCAGTCAGCGCTTCAGCATGACTTTATTTTACTGGGTAAACCGGTTAAAGCCGAAGAGTTTCGACAGATTACCCATAATGCGGTGATCTCTTACTATCGATACGAACATCTCCAGAAGTCGGTGAATATATTGTCACAGTCAGAGAGCAGACTGGATGACTTTACCAGTGTAAAAATTTTGGTGGTGGATGATGATCCGCTGGTCCGGCAATACTGCTCCTATCTGTTGACCAGCTATTTTGGTTGTGATGTGACCCTCGCGGGCAGTGGAAAAGAGGCGTTGGAGCTGGTTGAACAGATTGAACCAGAGCTTATTCTGCTTGATATCATTATGCCGGAGATGGATGGCTTTGAACTCTGCAAACTTCTGAAAAAGAGACCTGCAGTTAGTCAGGTACCTGTGATATTTATCACGGCCAAAGGGGCGGACAGTGATGTTGTGCATGGTTTTGAGGTGGGGGGTGTCGACTATGTTATCAAGCCATTTTCCAAAGAGATTCTTTTTGCGAGGGTGAGAACACATATTAATCTGTTTCGCTCTTCACGCCATGAGGAGGAGTTGTCAAAAAACCGTTTGATGAAGGTGATGCATTCTCTGAATGAGGGGATGATTTTGACCGATAATCTGGGGATGGTGACCGATGTGAATAGTATTATTGAACGTATGACCCGTAGATCCAGAGGTGAGCTGGTGGGACATGCGCTGAATACGTTATTTGCGGAGAAATTAAAGGATGAGCAGCTCTCCTTTACTCAACATACAATGCAACAGCTGGAACAGCAATTAAGGCAACTGATTGAGTTTCGACCACACTATTATGAGCAGTTGATCGGAGATGCACCGCTTGGGGTGATGGAGATTGATCGAGTACAAGGTGAAATCTGTTATGCCAACCACAAGGCACGTCAACTGCTGGATATAAGCGGTCATGAACCCGTGAAAGGGGTTATTGATGAATGGGTTCCGGGTCTGTCGGACTGTATCGGAGATCAGCGCTGGGGCTGTTGTGAGCAGCTTCTGATGTGTTCAGGGCGGGCAGAGGAGCATGAGCTGAGCGTACGTGTTGGATTCCTGCCGATAGAGGCTGTTCCCCAGCGGGGGCAAGGGGAGCATATTTTACTGTTGATCCATTGTCTGGAGAGTGATCTGGACTGGGCTTTGGTTCGCCTCACCTCCTTCGGGCAACTGTTCGAGACAGGGCATACCAATCGAGAGTGGGGATTAAAGCGGGCAGATGGCGAGAACTGTCCGGTTCAGTTGCAGGGAGGGGTCTATCGTGATGAACTTCACCGGGTGGATGGAGGCATTCTCACTGTGCTGGACCTGAGTGAACGCAAGCGTGTGGAGTCTCAAGAGCAGTTTGCAGCATTCCAGGCGGGTGTGGCAGAAATGTCTGCCAGTATATTGCACAATATTGGAAACTCGGTCCAAGGGGTTTCAACGGGGGTTGGTCAGATCCGAAAGCAGGAGAAGTATCTGTTACAACTGATTACCAGTGTAGAGGCATTTTTTACTCAAGAGATAGATGCCGAACAGAGAACCTTGCGTGAAAGTGAAATTTTGCGTGAAATTCCAGTTACACTTCGTAAGATATTATTGGATAGCAGTAACACGTATAGTGATCTCACTCCTATTGAGTTAGTGGAACAGGGTATTCACCATATTTCTGAAATTATTCAGGTCCACCGTAATGGTATTAAGTTAGACCAACAGGTGGTGAGAACCAACCTCTATCAACTGCTTGATGACGCGTTGATGCTGGTGGGCGATCAGCTGACCCGGAAAGGGGTGAAGCTGGTGAGAACGCAGCGGCTTGAGAATCCGGTCTATATGATTCCAAGAAACCAGCTGTTGCAGGCACTGATTAATTTGGTGATTAATGCGGCAGATTCAGTGTTTCAGCGCTTTCCATCAAAAGAAGGAGGAAAAATTGAGGTCCGTATCGAGTCACAGCAGTTAGCAGGAGAGCCTTGGTTGTTTCTCTCGGTGATTGATAACGGTATGGGGATTCGGGAGATTGATCAGGCGAGAATTCTTGAATTCGGGTACTC
>Ga0233443_1000158_pt1 | contig 82219 bp, 83 predicted proteins | sample SI_123_September_2_FD_182784 | JGI IMG/M metagenome (GOLD analysis project Ga0233443, IMG submission 182784) | Seawater microbial communities from Saanich Inlet, British Columbia, Canada - SI_123_September2016_200_MG | ecosystem: Environmental > Aquatic > Marine > Inlet | place: Canada: British...
AGAAAAGCCATGGTCAAAATGTCTGAATTGGAAATCCGCGACTATATGATGGCTTTATTCAAACCAAACATTCCTCGGAAACCGTTGATAGAGTTGGTGTTATGAAAAGAGTCGGGTACTGTGGGCGCTCACCCACCCTGTATTGCAAATGGCCCTTCGCCCACTCAAAACAACTGAGTTCGTCCTGCTCTGTTCGGCGCTGATTTCTCTCACGTCGTTCAGCATTGATGGCATTTTGCCCGCTTTTCGCCAGATTAGCCTGGATTTTGAACTCAACGACGCCACAGATACGCAATATCTGATATCCCTGTTTTTCTTTGGCATGGTATTTGGTGAAATGACCGTGGGTGCAATTTCTGATGCCATTGGTCGCAAGAAAACACTGGCCGGTGGGCTGGTTATTTTTTGTGTTGGCACCATTGTTGCCATGACAGCTGTCAGCATGGAAATGGTTCTAGTCGGACGCTTTATCCAGGGTATTGGCGTTTCAGGATCCAAGGTTATCACAAGGGCGGTCGTTCGTGATCTGTACGATGGTGAAGCCATGGCGCGGATCATGTCGTTTGTCATCATGACCTTCATTCTTGTGCCCATGATTGCGCCGGCCATCGGCCAGGTTATCTCGAACGCCTTTGGATGGGAGGCCATATTTCTTGCTTATCTGATCATGGCTATTGGCCTTATGGCCTGGATGGGTTTCAGGTTGCCTGAAACCCTTGCCATCGAAAACAGACTGCCGTTGTCCGGTCCTGTCCTGATGCGAAATGCTTTGGCCATACTTACTCATCGACGTGTCGTCGCCTGTTCCGTATCCAGCGGCCTGATTTTTTCTGGCACACTGGTCTATCTCAGTTTTGCACCAACAATGTTCTATGAATTCTATGGCATAGAAGATGAATTCCCGCTCTATTTCGCAATCCTCGCCTTGCCTATTGGCTTGTCATCCTTTGTGAATGGCAAACTTGTGATGCGCTTTGGTATGTATCGTCTTTGTATGCTTGGGCTGTTTCTGATGATATTTGTGAATGCGGTTTTTTGGGCTGTTGCTCTTGCTCATGATGGCGTGCCCCCCTTCTGGCTTTTCATGACCATGTTCTTCGCCTCCTTTGGCTGCATCGGCCTGTTGTTTGGCAATATCAACACGATGGGCATGCAGTCCCTGGGTCGGGTTGCCGGACTGGGGTCCTCCCTGATGTTCTCGCTTTCCAGCCTTGTGGCTGTTGGAGCATCCGTTTTTTGGGGGCAGTTTTACGATCAAACCGTTGGTCCTGTTATTCTGGCCTATCTTTTTGCAGGGATTGCCGCCATGATTCTGGTTTTTGTGGTCAACAGATCACCCGTCGCACCGGTATGATGAATTGATTCTAGAACGACTGAACATCCATGATTGAGCTGACGCTTTTCTACATAATTGCCGTGCCAGCTGTGCTGATTGTGGGTATCTCAAAAGGCGGCTTTGGCTCGGGCCTTGGTGTGTTGGCCGTACCGGCCATGTCGCTGGTCGTGTCGCCCTTGCAGGCGGTGGGCGTGATGTTGCCGATCCTTTGCTTGATGGACCTGGTTGGCGTGTGGAATTACCGCCACAGCTGGGACAAGGCCAATATGAAAATCATGGCACCGGCAGCTGTGGTCGGCATTGTTGTTGGCACGTTGCTGTTTGATTACATGAACGAACAGACAATCCGTTTGCTGATCGGCACCATTGCCCTGGTCTTTGCCCTTGATCACTGGATTGGCAAACGCAAAGCCGAACCAGCAGGCGTCAGTGTTCTGAAGGGTGGCTTCTGGTCCGCCGTTTCTGGGTTCACCAGTTTTGTCGCCCATGCCGGTGGCCCGCCCATGTCGGTCTATTTGTTGCCACAGCGCATGGATCGGGCAATCTTTGTCGGCACAACCGTCGTCTTTTTCACGGCGGTGAATTACGCCAAACTGGTGCCCTACTGGTGGCTGGGCCAGTTGGAAGCCGGCAACCTGTTAACCTCACTGGTTCTAATGCCCCTTGCTCCTGTGGGAGTCTGGCTGGGGATCTGGTTGCGGGACAAGATTTCGCCGACTGTCTTTTATGAAACCTGTTATGTTTTTCTGGCCATTGTCGGCACCAAGTTGATCTGGGACGGCTGGTTTTTGTAGAACCAGATCGGGCACTTGCTGAATCCCCGTCTGTCCGGTAGTTTTTTCGCTTCCTCGGGGAAGGCCGGATTAACTCTTGATACCAGACCCACAGGTCTGGGGAGCGCCATTGATGACAAACGCCTATGAAGTCGGTCTGGACAAGTCCGCCGCCAATTTTCAATCTCTGTCCCCGCTTGGATTTATTGAACGGGCCGCGGAAGTTTATCCCGATCACATCGCCATCATTCATGGCCCCCTGCGGCGGACCTGGGCGGAAACGTTCAGGCGCGCGCAACGTCTGGCATCGGCCCTGAAGAAACGTGGTATTGGCCTGGGTGATACCGTTGCCGTTATGGGGGCCAATTCCCCCGAAACTTTTGAATGTCACTATGGTGTGCCCGTCACCGGGGCTGTTCTGAATGCCCTGAACGTCAGGCTGGATGCAGAAAATATCGCCTTCATTCTGGATCATGCCGAGGCAAAGGTTTTGATCACCGACAGTGAGTTTTCACCGACCGTGGAAAAGGCACTGACGCTGTGCAAGGTCAAACCCATCCTGATCGATATTGACGACCCCATGGCAGAACATACCGCCGAGAGCGGAAAATTGCTGGGTGAAATGGATTTCGAAGCCTTTTTGGCGGAAGGCGACAACACGTATCCCTGGGACCTGCCCGCAGATGAGTGGCAGGCCATCAGCCTGAACTATACCTCAGGCACCACAGGTGATCCCAAGGGTGTGGTCTATCACCATCGTGGAGCCTATCTGAATGCCATGGGCAATGTTGTGTCCTGGAGCATGCCACACCATCCGGTTTATCTCTGGACCCTGCCCATGTTCCACTGCAATGGCTGGTGTTTCCCCTGGACTCTGGCGGCCGTTGCCGGGACCAGCGTATGTTTGCGCAAAGTAAATGGCGCAAATATTTATGCTGCCATTGATGAGCACAAGGTCAGCCATTTCTGTGGCGCACCCATTGTACTTTCCTTTGTGATCAATGTGACAGACGAAGAGAAAAAACCCTTTAACCACAATGTGCACGTCATGACAGCTGCCGCACCGCCACCAGCCTCGGTCCTGGCCGGTATGAAGCGTGAAGGCTTTGACGTCACACATGTTTATGGTTTGACGGAAACTTACGGTCCTGCTGTGGTTTGCGCCTGGCATGATGACTGGAATGCGCGGTCTGACGAAGACCAGGCCCAGCTGAAATCCCGCCAGGGTGTGCGCTATCATGTCTTGCAAGGCATGACCGTGATGGACCCGGAAACCATGGAACCTGTACCCCATGACGGCGAAACCATGGGTGAAGTGATGTTTCAGGGCAATATTGTTATGAAGGGTTATCTGAAAAATGCCCAGACCACGGAAAGCTCACTGGCTGGTGGCTGGTTCCATTCCGGCGACCTGGGGGTCATCCAGCCCGATGGTTATCTACAGATCAGGGATCGTTCCAAGGACATCATCATTTCAGGCGGCGAAAACATTTCGTCTATTGAAGTGGAAAACGTTTTGTATGGACATCCAGCCGTTGAGGCCGCTGCCGTCGTCGCCAAACAGGATGACAAGTGGGGTGAAACGCCATGCGCATTTGTCGAACTGAAAGCCGGGCAAAGCCCCGGTGAACAAGAGATCATCGATTATTGCCGGGACAATATGGCGCATTACAAATGCCCACGGCATGTTGTCTTTGGACCCTTGCCAAAAACATCGACCGGCAAGATTCAGAAATTCAAGTTGCGGGACTCAGTCAAAGAGGATTGATAAAAACCCATAAACGGCAAAACGGCCAGCTCATGATACAAGAGCCAGCCGTTTTGAGGTTTAGTGATGCGTCTCTATATCGTGTATTTGATCTTTTAGCGCCAGTTTCTGGCGTTTGAGGTCATGCAAGACCAGATCGTCGGGGTGGGGGCGATGTTCTTCGTCTTTTATCGCCTGTTTTATTGCTTTCCGTTGACCGGCCAATAGTTCGATTTGAACCTCAGAATCCATTCGAAAACCCTCCAGATGCAATTGAAGACCACTTATCTAACCACATAAATGTCGGTCCTGTCACACAAGAAAACAAGGTCCAGGCTGCGCTAAATTGACACATTCTGAAAGAGTCCCGAAAATCATTGCTTTAGCGTTGCGTTCTATCGTGAGATTTTTTTCATGATCTGCTAAAGTGGCTTTTTTTCAGAGATTTTTTCCCGACTTCAGATTAACCAGGCATATATTGTGGACAGCAGCGAAAACGAAGAACTCCGCCAGCATTTAGAAGAATTGCGCTTGGCCCACCGTGATTTGGACGATGCCATCGGTGCGTTAATGGATACGGGCCGGGCCGACGTGATTCGCATCCAGCGTCTGAAAAAGCGGAAATTATCTCTCAAGGACAAGATCGCCAAGGTTGAAAACGCCTTATTACCCGACATTATTGCCTGAAAACAACTCAATATATTCAAAAACAAAGGACGACAAAAATGACCGCAGACACCAACCCCGTGGTCGGGATTATCATGGGATCAAATTCTGACTGGCCCATCATGAAAAATGCAGCCGACACGCTGGAAAAACTAGGCATCCCCCATGAAGCCAAAGTTATGTCCGCTCACCGCACACCGGACCGCGTTGAAGCCTGGAGCAGGTCGGCAAGGGATCGCGGCATCAAGGTCGTGATTGCCGCAGCTGGCATGTCCGCCGCCCTGCCCGGCGTCATCGCCGCGCAAACCACTTTACCTGTACTGGGAGTGCCCATGGAAAATGCCAAGGTCGCCAGCCTGGACGCAGTCTTTTCAATCCTGCAAATGCCGGCCGGTATTCCCGTCGGTGCCTTGGCTGTTGGTCGCGCCGGTGCCGTCAATTCAGCCTTGTTGGCCGCCGCCATTCTTGGTTTGTCTGATGACCGGGTCTCTAAAGCCATCGACGATTTCCGCGCGGAACAATCCGCCGCAATCCAGGAAGACCCGTCGCTTTGACCTTCAGGGGCGGCAAGTATTTCACTACCGCCTTTTCCACCGATATCGTTACGACAGGCAAAAAGCAAAAGTTGCAGCTCAGATACAATTATCGCGAAACCTGAAATATGGCTGTTACATTCGGTGCATATTATAATCTTTTTTATAAGCATCAAACTTCCATTGTTCAGATCCCATGAAAACCGATTATCGGGTTTTCCAAGGATTGTTAAACGGCAGATAATCTCAATGACTGAAAGCAACGTAGAAGACAGCGATTTCAAAATGCTGTTCGATCTGTCCCCGGACATGATGTGCATTGCTGGTACCGACGGTTTTTTGAAAAGGATAAATGCTTCTTTCGGGAGAACGCTTGGTTACAGTGACGAGGAATTGCTTTCGAAATCGGTTCTGGATTTTGTCCACCCCGATGATATCGGGGCAACAAAAAAACGAATTGAAAAACTGAAAACCGGACTTCCAACCGTTAGTTTTGAAAACCGATATCGCCATAAAAACGGAGACTATCTGGTAATTTCCTGGTCAACTTATTCCACTCCGGATTCCGGGAAACTTTATAGTGTTGGCCGAAACACCACGGAAGAGCGTCTTGCCAAAAATAATTTGTTGCAAATTCAAGAGGTTCTGGATTCTGAAACAATTGTTGCTATTACGGACAAGGCAGGCAGCATAACAGAGGTCAATGACAAGTTTTGTGAAATCAGCGGCTACTCAAGAGCTGAATTGATTGGGCAAAATCACAGAATGCTTAACTCCGGCGCGCACTCCAAAGAATTTTTTCACGATATGTGGAAGACCATTTCTTCGGGAAATGCCTGGTCAGGCATGATCGAAAACCGCAAGAAAAGTGGCCAGCACTATTTTGTCCTCAGCATCGTTACGCCGCTATTTGACATAGATGGACAAATTTCAAACTATCTGGCGATAAGGCACGACACGACTGACTATGTGAGAATGGAACAAAAGTTTGTTGGGACTTTGGGGATTCTCAATGAAACAAGCGCTATCGCCAAGGTCGGCGGATGGGAGCTTGATATAGCGACCGAGGAACTAACCTGGACAGACGAGACATTCAGTATCCTGGAAGTTGAAAAGAAACTTGATCAAAGGCCCGTCCTTCCCGAGGGGTTGGACCTTTTTACAGCCGAAAGCAAACCAATCATTGAAAATGCCGTCGGACGTGCCATCGAATTTGGAGAACCTTACAGCCTGGAGCTGGAGGCACTGACAGCAAAAGGGAACGTTCTGTGGATATTCACTAACGGCAAGCCAAACTACAAAGATGGCAAGATTGTTTCCTTGTCCGGCACGATCCAGGATATCAACTCCCGAAAACTCGCAGAAAACAAATTTGAACTTGAGCGTAAAAAGGCCGAAACCGAGTTACGCGAAAGCGAAGTCAAACACCGTTCGTTGTTCACGAGCATGACCCAGGGCGTGGTCTACCAGAATCCGGATGGCAGCATCAGTTCCGCGAATTCCGCCGCTGAAAAAATCCTTGGACTAAGCCTCGATCAAATGCAGGGAAAAACGTCCGCAGACCCCCGTTGGAAAGCTGTTCGTGAGAACGGAGATGCGTTTGACGGGGATACACACCCGGCCATGCTTGCCCTGAAAACGGGCGAAAGTCATTTGGGTGTTCTGATGGGGGTGTTTGTTCCCGAAGAAAACGAATATCGCTGGATCATGATCGACGCGGTTCCACAATTCAGGGATGGCGAAGACAAACCTTACCAAGCCTTTACAACATTCACCGATATCACTCAGCAGAGGAACGCTGAGCGAGTACTTGCGCAGGCCAAAATCGACGCTGAAAAAGCCAATCAGGCAAAAAGTGACTTTTTGTCTTCCATGAGCCACGAGCTGCGTACACCCTTGAATTCCGTCATTGGGTTTGGCCAGGTTCTGGACCTGGATATTGACGAGCCGCTGACCGAAAATCAGAAAGACTCTGTTGATCAGATACTGAAGGGTGGCGCTCATCTTCTGGTGTTGATCAATGACGTCCTGGATTTGGCAAAAGTCGAATCCGGCAGGATGGAGCTATCTATTGAAGAAGTGAACTTGAGTGAGGTGTCTGATCAGACGCTGGATCTGGTCGAAGGCATGGCGAAACGGAAAAACGTCACCATTTCGATGCAAGACATCAAAACTACGCCCATATTGTTGATGACAGACTTTACGCGCATCAAACAAGTCCTGTTAAATCTGATTTCCAATGCCATCAAATATAATCATGAAGGCGGCAAAGTTTCGATTTCCTGTGCACCTTCCGGACCAGACATGCTGCGCATATCTGTGAGAGATACCGGGCAGGGCATTGCCGCAGAACGTCAAGCAGAGCTGTTTCAGCCCTTTAATCGGCTGGGTGCTGAACGGAGTGAAATTGAAGGTACCGGCATTGGCCTGGTGGTCTGCAAAAGCCTGGTGGAACTGATGGGCGGGATCATCGGCTTTGAAAGCGAGAAAGACGAGGGAAGTACTTTTTGGTTTGAAGTACCGTTTGCCTCTGTGGCTTCTGTTTCAGGCGACGTATCAGAATCTGGTTTGGCCAACAAATCCGGGAAGGCGAGTGCTCGGTCTCCGGAACTACAACCTGAAACCCAAAGCTTTGTTTTGTATATTGAAGACAATCCTTCGAACCTCAAATTGATGGAGAAGATTGTTTCCAAAATCGGTGGCCTGTCTATGGTATCGGCCCATACTGCTGAATTGGGAATTGAACTTGCGCTGAGCGTTCAACCTCAGCTGATTATCATTGATATCAACTTGCCGGGGATGAGCGGAATCGACGCTATTGCTGAAATAAAAAGCCGGGATACGATCAAAAACACGCCTGTAATCGCCTTGAGTGCGGCCGCAACCAAATCAGACATAGACAAGGGATTAGCGGCCGGTTTCCATAAATATCTGACCAAGCCAATTCAGGTTTTGGAAGTCACCAATACGATCAAGGGTTATGTCAACTGATGTCATCGTCATCGTATGGGCTTGCCGATAATCCCGGTCAGGTCGGCACCGTCGATTTTGATGCTGTTCATGAAGGCACCTTCCAATAGTGCACCAGTCAATTTGCTATTGCAGAGATCTGCGCCGCGCAAATCGGCGTCACGTAAGTCTGCGCCCGTGAGGTTGGCTTCACTGAGTGAGGCCCCTTTGAAGTTTGCGCCAGCCAGTCTGGCCCCTGCGAGATTGGTGGCGAAGACCGAGTGCACACCACCGTCCACGTCGAGGGAGCTGAGCCTGGCGTTTTCCAGATTGGCTCCGATCAGAGTTGCCTGCGACAGTTTGGCGCCACGTAAATCCGCATGGGAGAAATTCGTGCCACTGCAATTGGCCATTGTCAGATCAGCCATCGACAACAGCGCGCCCGAAAGATCGTTGTTTGCCAACACAGCACGGTCCAGCTTGGCAGTCGCCAGATTAACGCCTTTCAGCGCCACAACCGAGAGGTCGATGTTGGTCAGCACAGCTTGTTCGCCGCGCCTGCCGCCGGTTTGCACCCAGTCGCGATGATCGATAATAATATCCTTCAACAGCTTACCCACAGACCCGAGCGATTGGGCCAATTTGGCCCGTCGAAACGGCCCCTTGGACAGGACTTCAGGGAGAATTGCAACTCCGCTTAAATCGGTATCCCTGAGTGTCGCACCGGCCCAGTTAACGTCGTTGACGATGGCACCCCGCAAGTTCGCCTCCGACAGGTTAACATTGCTGAGGTCAGCGCCAGTGAGATTTGCCCCCACCATTTTGCAGCTTCTGAGGTCGGCGTTCTGCAAGTTAACATTCTGCATAATAGCGTCTGTAAAATCAGCCTGAATGGCCATCGAATTACTGAGCTTGGCGTCGCTCAAGTTAGCCCGTTGCGCCGACATAGTGACAAAATCCGCCGACCCGCCAAATTTGACAACCTCGAAATCGCCATTCTTGCCCCCGGCGGCCAGGATGCCTTCACGGGCGTCGACTGCAATTAGTGTTGCGTCGTTGAGAACGGCTCCGCGGAGGCAAGCGCCGCGCAAATCCGCGCCGGATAGATTGGCTTCTGTCAAATCGGCGACGACCAGATCACAAGCGAACAGGTTGGCATCACGCAGATCGGCATTTTGCAATTTTGCATAGCGTAGTTTTGGGCCTGAGAAATCAATTTCCCTGAGATCGCGACCAGAGAAATCAAATTTCGAAAGATCGCAAAATTTAAAACTAGCCCGCTTTCCCTTGCCAGTGTTGGCAAGATATTTCCCGTGTTCCGCCAGGGTCCGCTCAGCCTCACCAAGTCCAATCTGTTGCCAGCGATCGCCATCCTTTGAGGATGAATTTTCACTTCCCATGTTTTGCCATTCTATCTCTTGTTGAGTCACCTACGGGCTGTGCTATCGACCGACAGCGCATTCAAAACACGCATAAAGAAACTCGCGAGGGGAAGTTTTTAGCAAATAGTTCATACATTTTTTAAAACTCTCATACCGACAAAAACAACGAAATATATTAACATTGCATGAGTATTACTCATTTGTCGATGTGAAAGTTACTTCTGCACTGCGTGACCATGTCGCTCAGCGCTGCATTGATACCGCATTCAGAAGCCGCCCAACAAAGGGTAGCTTGCCGGTAATATTTCCTAAGCGTGCTTTTGTTTTCTGGATTTTCATAACGTCGTTGATGCGGCGGTCGAGAAATGCCCAAGTGGCGACGTACTCTTCGCTTTCGTCCTGCAGCCAGAACAGAACCGTCGACGAAACCACACCCGCCAAGAGCGCACGTTTGGAGTAGAAGTTAAAATCAACCGAAGTATCGCCGATGCCGTGCCACATGTTGTCGACGGTGGCATAAAGCAATCGCCCGGCCATCACATGATGGCCTGGCAGGGCGAGCCATGTGGCCGCGCGGGCCACGGCTTCGCGGTGGGGCGCATCAGCCTGGATGCGTAGTTTGACGGCCAGGGCAATGCGTTCTCGGATCTTTAGAGTGCTGAGGTCCGTTGCGGCCAAGCCTGCCAACATCTGCAAATCAGCCTGACTCGAGGAATAAGTCAGCAGTTCACGGACCCCGCGAGGGAACAGTCTGTGTACGGTACCGTCTGGCAGTTTCAGAGCGTCATTCGCCCGGTCCATGGCCAGTTTGCTCCAGCCATCAAAGGGAATGTGATCAAGCGCTGCGGTCAGCAGTACAGATCGGGTTTTGGCGTCATCTTCGGCAATTGTCATGCGCCGGATTCCTCCCCTTCTTTAATCGATTCTTCTGCCGTTTTATCTTCGGCTTCATGAGCCGCGATGATATGCGGCATTTCACTCTCAAAAATCAGGCTGGCCATATTAGTCATGCGCTGGGTATACAACACGCCATCCAGATGATCACATTCATGCTGCACCACGCGGGCGTGATGGCCGCTGATGTCTTCGTCGATGGCATCACCGTTGTCGTCTATGGCCGTCAGGTGGATGTTGTTTTGCCGGGACACCATACCACGCAAGCCGGGCACTGACAGGCACCCTTCCCAGCCAGGCACCGTTTCATCATCGTTGACCGTGATCACGGGATTGATCAGGATGCGGGGCTCACGCTCATCCAGGCCCTCGGAAGGCGGCAAATAGACAACCAGACGCACAGACCGGTATACCTGCGGTGCCGCAAGGCCCTGGCCTTGCGCATCATACATGGTCTCGATCATGTCATCGATCAAACGCTGGATTTCCGGGTCGTTCGGATCAGCAACGTCTTCTGCGACAATCCGCAACACCGGGTGGCCCATGCGGGCAATTTTTAGAATACTCATGGGCGTAATATGGCGTGGATTGGCGATTTGTAAATGATTTGCTTAAGACAAAAAAAGGGCCGCACATGTCGTACGGCCCTTTGATCGTTATTTTAGCAGTTCGTTACAGCGCCTTGACGATGTCGTCGACCATTTTCTTGGCGTCGGCGAACAACATCATCGTGTTGTCGGCATAGAACAGATCGTTGTCGATACCGGCATAACCGGCGGACAAGGATCGTTTGACGAACAACACGGTTTGCGCCCGGTCGACGTCCAGGATCGGCATGCCAAAGATCGGGCTTTGTGGATCCGTTTTGGCAGCCGGGTTTGTGACGTCGTTGGCACCGATGACAAAGGCCACGTCACTGGAGGCAAATTCTGAATTGATTTCCTCTAGCTCGAACACATCGTCATAGGAGACGTTGGCTTCGGCCAGCAACACGTTCATGTGACCCGGCATACGACCCGCCACAGGGTGCACCGCATAACGCACACGCACGCCTTCGGCCTTCAGGGCGTCGGCCATTTCACGTACAGCATGCTGGGCCTGGGCCACAGCAAGGCCATAACCCGGCACAATAATTACTGAACCGGCGTTCTTCATAATGAAGGCTGCATCATCGGCTGATCCGGCCTTGTGCGGACGCTCGCCCTTGTCGACCGAAGCGGCTGCAGCGTCGCCACCAAAGCCGCCCAGGATCACGCTGAAGAAGGAGCGGTTCATGGCTTTACACATGATGTAACTCAGGATCGCACCGGAGGAGCCTACCAAGGCGCCTGTCACGATCAGTGCAGAGTTTTGCAGAGTGAAACCAATGCCTGCTGCGGCCCAGCCTGAGTAAGAATTCAGCATGGAAACCACAACCGGCATATCAGCACCCCCGATGGGGATAATGATCAGCACACCCATGACGATACACAAGGCAGTGACCAGCCAGAAAGTCTCTTGAGAGCCGTTCATGGCAAACATGGCGATACCCGCAACGATACCCACACCACCTGCCAGGTTCAGCATGTGCTGGCCCGGGAAGGTGACAGGGTTGCCGGAGACCAGGCCCTGTAATTTGGTGAAGGCGACAATGGAGCCAGTGAAAGTGATCGCGCCAATGGCCACACCCAGCGCCATTTCAATGCGCGAGGCCACAAAGATGTTGCCCGCTGCATCGGCAATACCGAAGGCACCGGGGTTCATTAGCGCGGCACCTGCCACTAGGACTGCTGCCAGGCCGACCAGGCTGTGGAAAAATGCCACAAGCTGCGGCATGGCTGTCATTTCGATTTTGCGGGCAACAACGGTACCGATGGTACCGCCAATGACCAATGCACCAATGACCCATTCGTAAGATAAAACGCCAGGGCTCATGATCGTGGTCAGTACGGCGATGGCCATACCGATCATGCCGAACATGTTGCCCTTGCGGGAACTTTCAGGTGAGGATAAACCCCTCAGTGCCATGACGAACAGCACCGAGGAGATGAGATAGGCAATTGCCGTTAAATTTGCTGACATGATACTGACCTACTTCTTTTTAAACATGGCCAGCATGCGCTGGGTAACGACGAAGCCGCCGAAGATGTTGATCGCGGCCAGCACCATGGCGATGAAACCAAGGATTTTGGCTATGCTCATGTCCGTGGGACCGGTTGCCAGCAAGGCACCGACGATGATCACCGAGGAAATGGCGTTGGTGACCGACATCAGCGGTGTATGCAAAGCGGGTGTCACACTCCAGACGACGTAATAGCCAACAAAAATCGCCATGACAAAAACGGAGAACTGGAAAATAAAGGGATCTGCGAGTTCCATGATCTGGTCTTACCCTTCTGTGAGAAGCGGGTGAACGATTTCGCCATCGCGGGTCAAAGCCACGCCCTGGATAATCTCGTCTTCCCAATCAATGTTCAAATCGCCACTTTCCGCATCAATCAGCGGCGTGATGAAGTTCAACAGGTTTTTGGCATAAAGGAACGAAGCATCTACCGCGATGCGGCTTGGCCAATTGTGATGACCAACGATTTTTACACCATCCACGTCGACAACTTCGCCGGGCTTGCTCATGGTGCAGTTGCCACCGGCTTCAACAGCCAGATCAACAATCACCGAACCCTGTTTCATGGATTTGACCATGTCGTCGTCAATCAGGGTGGGGGCCGCGCGGCCAGGGATCAAAGCCGTACAAATGGCGATGTCCTGTTTGGCAAGGTGTTCACGAACCAGCTTGGCTTGCTTTTCCTTGTAGTCGTCGGACATTTCCTTGGCATAACCCGCGGCGGTCTCACCGTCTTCGGCATCATCCGTTTCGACCATAACAAATGTGGCGCCTAAGCTTTCGACCTGTTCCTTGGCGACAGAACGCACGTCCGTGGCCGAGACAATGGCCCCAAGCCTGCGCGCCGTGGCAATGGCTTGCAGACCAGCAACACCGGCCCCCAACACGAAGACACGGGCCGGGGCAAGGGTGCCTGCGGCAGTCATCATCATGGGCATGGCGCGACCAAATTCATCGGTGGCATCGAGGACAGATTTGTATCCAGCCAGGTTGGATTGGGAAGACAGCACATCCATGCTCTGGGCACGGGTGATGCGTGGCATCAATTCCATGGCACAGGCCAGTACCTTGCGATCCGCCAAAGACTTGACCATGTCTCGGCTTTGGGTTGGTGCCAGGGTTGAAACCAACATCGCGCCTTCCTTGATCAAGGCGATCTCGTCATCCATCGGCCCCTGGACCTTGAAGACAACGTCGGCATCTTTTAAAGCGCTGGCCGCATCAGAGGCGATCTCGGCACCCACATCCTTGAAGGCGTCGTCAGAAATGGCAGCAGAAATGCCCGCGCCACTTTCAACGATAACTGTCGCACCCAAACCAATCAGTTTCTTGACGGTATCAGGTGTCGCGGCAACACGTCTCTCGTGTGGTCTGCGTTCCTTGGGAATTGCAATCTTCATGTATTTTCCTGCCTCTATTTCGGCGCGCCCGACCGTATTTTCGGCGGGCATGGTCAGCTTATAATGCGATGGCTGAGGTCACTTACGTTTTATCTCAAACGTAAACAAGCCGGTACCTGTTCAAGCGCAACTATGTTCTCGGATGCTCCGGCATTTTTGATGCCGCTTATCCCATGCGGAACAGCGACATCCGAATCTGATCTTGTTCTGGACCTGAAAATTGAGGCGCGTTATTGCGCCCAATTATTAGGGCGTCAGATGTTATGGCGTCAGAAAAGCTGCCATCAAGGCAACGATTGCCAGGCAGCCAATGGTGCCCCACGTGATCAGTTTGGTAAAATCTGTCCACATTTGTTTATTTTGAGAATCGTCAAATTTGGTTTCACTCATGGCGGTACAGGCCCTTGTACTGAAAAAAATGGATTTCGGGCGGCACTATACCAGACAAATGACGCTGATCAATGGCAGGTTTAAATAGCCTGTCATAACCTGGAATCCCTCTAAAACCCGCAGGAATGGTCGGGTTCCATGGCTATGGTCAATCCAGAGCCAACATGGGCAGGCCCACGGCAATTGCGGGCAAGACCCAGACAAGGCCAACGCCCAGCATCTGAATGGCTACGATAGGCATGGCACCACGGTAGATATCAGCGATACGGACTTCGGGCGGTGCGGCCCCTTTGACAAAAAACAGGGCAAATCCGAAGGGCGGGGTCAAGAAGGATGATTGCAACACCAGGCCGATCAGCACCGCAACCCAAACCCGGGCCAGTTCCTCCGATCCCACATAACTGGCAAAATCCAGTTCCGAAATAATGGGGTAAAAGATTGGCAAGGTTATGACGACAATTTCGATCCAGTCGATAAAAAAGCCCAGAATGAAAATCGTAATCAGGATAACCGCCAACAGGCCCATATCGCCCAGTTCCGTGGCTCCCATCAAATCAATGATGACATCGTCGCCGCCGAGATAACGAAAGGGGTAGGAAAAGACCGTGGCCGCAACGACGATGAAGAACACCATGGATGTCGTGGTTACCGTACCCTTGACGACTTCGTTGACCCGCTTGGGCGTCAGAGTCCGGGTCAATGCCATCAGCAAGACACCCCCGGCAGCACCTACTGCGGCGGCCTCGGTCGGTGTGGCCCAACCCGCGATAATCGATCCCAGTACCAGGGCGATCAGGGCGACGGGCAAGGCCAGCGAGCGAAAGACGTATATCAACAGCTTGCCGGTCTGGCCCTTGAAGTCGTTTTCAATGGGTAGCGCACCAGTGCCCTCCCAGGCCGCACGCCCCACATAATAAAGCATGAATAAAACCGCTAACCCCAAGCCGGGCACGATGGTGGCCAGAAATAACGAACCCATGGAGATGTTTAGATGCTGGGCCAGGAAAAACAGCATGATGCCTGGTGGCAAGATGATGCCGAGCGTACCTGCCGCCGCCACTGAACCTGTGGCAATAGAGGGTTTGTATCCTTGCTCCAACATGGTCGGCAGGGCGACGATGGCCAGCGTGGCCACGGAAGCGCCGATCAAGCCGGCCGCCGGGGCCAGCAATATCCCCAGGATAATGACGGCAATGGTCATACTGCCGGGCACGCGTCGTAACAAGACACGCATGCACAACAGCATTTCCCGCGCCACACCGGACTTTTCAATGGCCAGCCCCATGAATAACAACATAGGCACGGCGGGATAAATCAAATTGCCGCTAAATGTAGCTCCAATGCGTAGCGGTAAATTCAGAAAGGCGACGCCGGGGATATCACCGGTCAGCCAGCCAAGGCCACAAAATAAAAGGCCAACGCCCGCCAAGATCAGGGCAACCGGAAAGCCGGAAAACAACACTACGGCCATCACTGGCAACATCAAAAATGGCAACCACTCAGACAAGAATTCCATGTTAAGCGGGATCCTCAGGTGCTGGTGTAACTCGTCGACCCGCCAAAAACAGAATATTTCTGGCCATGGTAATCAAACCCGCCAGAGCCAGCAGCCCCAGACCAAAAGGCACAATGGATTTCAATACCCAGCGAAAGGGCATGGAATCCGAAACCATGCTTTCCTGAATGTACGGGATATAGAGGCCGATCATACCAAGGGTGAAGGGCAGCAGGGCCAGGATGCAGCCGCCGATTTCAAACCAGGCTTGCCGGCGCGGCGTCTGGTTGCTGCGGAAAATGTCGACCCGCACATGGCCGTTGCGCAAATAGGTATAGCCAAAGGCGAGGATCACCAGCAGGGCAAAGGCCGTGAATTCGTAAAAACGCAACAGGCCGGACGGCACGTTGATATATTGTCGGGCGATAATTTCGTACACACGCAATCCACCCAGGACCAATATAGCGATCCAGCCAACAAAGACCGCGATAAACGATATTGACCTGTCGAGTGCGTTCAGGACGCGCTCAAATGCAGATATCTGCATGTTGATTATTGACCTTCCCCAAGGACTTACACAGGCAAATCCTGGCCTGGATAAATCTGAAAGGCAATATCCAGAAGTCATTCCGTTAAGGTTCACAGTAGTGTCAATTGGCAGAACGACTTGATTACGGTTAAGCTCGCCTCCAAATAAATTGTTCGGTGGAAGTAACATAAGGGGAAAACTGATGGTGGATTTAACAGACAAGATCACGGGCATTGATCATCTTGCCTTCATTACCAATGACATGGTGAAGACCGTGCGCTTTTACCGTGACCTGTTGGGCATGGAACTGAATGCTGGTATTGGTCACGATGGCTATCGGCATTATTTCTTCCGGGCCGGAAATACCCTGATCGCCTTTTTCGAATATGAAGGGGCCAGCGACATGAAACGCAAGTTCCATGGCTCGCCCTCCAAGGAACCACTTGGCTTTGATCATCTTTCAGTCCATGTGAAAAGCCGTGCTGATCTGTTTGCCGTCAAAGACAAACTGGAGGCCGCCGGAATCGAAGTTGACGGTGCCGTCGATCATGGCACGCTGTGGTCAATTTATTTCTTTGACCCCAACAACATTCCCCTGGAAATCAGCTGGGCCACTTGCGAAGTGGTGAACCCGCCCGCCATCCACGACGTGCAACCCCTGGACATCGCCGCCGAAGGTGCCGCACCCCAACCTGGCCATTGGCCGGACGTCACCACCCCGACCCTTGAAGAAGACATGCGCGCCTACCCCGGCAACGGCTACGAAATGCGCGACACCGGTATCGCCGAGAAGCGCATGAAATTCACAGCTGAATATGCCGCCATCCCGGAAGACAAACGTAACCGGGCCAGGCCAGACGCAGCAGAGTGAGGGAAGATTGATTCCCGGTGTACCAAACAAGAACTCAAGGCTACTCAAAAAATGATCCTGTAAAACGCTGGGCGCTGCCTGACCGTGTATTTTTTGCTTGTGGTGCTTGTCATATTCTGGCCTGGGTATTTTTTGAGCAATATCCCGACCAAAAAGCAACTCCGTTGTGGTTCTGTCCAGGGGACGGTTATATCGGCAGTCATATCGTTGTCGCATCGGATAACTGGATTTTTGACTATCACGGTTTTTCGTGCCGCGAAAAATATATCGAACACACCATTAAAGGAGCACAACGGAAATGGCGCGGTTGGCACGCTTCACTTGTCGAATTGCCAAAAGAAGTTCTTGTTTCGGAGAAATTATCCCGCAATTACATAGGGCTGTGGTTGAGGGAGCCTAATCAGTTTTTGCACAACGCTTTACCACGAGCTCGAAAATTCTTGGGCAGATTTCCACCCCCACCGAAGTTAAGTTAAAGCGTGTCTCGTCAAATTTTGGACAAATTCGTTAACACTTCCTTCACTATAGTCCCTACAGGATGTAAGTCCGCACTGAGAGGTGCGCCTCCCTGTTGAACACTGAGCCGCCAGGAACTGGCGGCTCCTTTTTGTGATTAATGGGTCGAGGGCGGGAAATTTCACCCAAACTTTAATTCATCGTCATGCCCGGACTTGATCCGGGTACCCACGTCTTGACGAAATCAGATGTGTTTCCATGCCAGAAGACGTGGATACGCGGGTCACGCCCGCGCATGACGATATGTTAAGGCGGTTAACCCTCACCCCGCCGGAAGATCGTCATCACACATATGCCGTACTTGCGCTGGTCGACCTGGTCGAAGCCTTCGGGTGTTGCGACGTCTTCGCGGGCACCGGTTTCGATGACGGCGAGGCAGTTGTCGGCCAGCCAGCCAGCTTTGGCCAATTCAACAAGCGCCACACTGCCGAGGCCACTGTCATAGGGGGCATCCAGGAAAACCAAATCTGCCGGGACCTGGCCGCCAACTGGCGTGGGGCCAGGGCGAGTGCCGTCGCGTTGCAGCATGGAGATGGCTCCGCTTTCACCCATCTTGATGGCGTTACTGCGGATTGTTCTCAGATTGCCAGAATCTTGTTCAAGGAAGGCCACATGATCAGCCCCGCGAGACAGGGCCTCCAGCCCCAAGGCACCTGAGCCTGAAAAAACATCCAACACTTTGATGCCCATGGGTAAGGGACCTGCGTCGGTGCGGTAATCGCCATGGCTCAGGATATTGAACAGGGCCTCGCGGGCACGGTCGGATGTGGGGCGCACGGAGCCGTCATTGGGCACGTCCAGTTTGCGGCCCTTGTGCTTGCCGCCAATGATACGCACGGCACCGGGATCACGCCGGGGGTTACGGTTTTGCGGCATCAGGCTTCTTTTTTACTTTTCGTCTTTTGCCGCCCGGCTTGCGGTCTTCGAATTCCTTGGTTTTGCCAGGGCGTTTTTTGGCTGGCTTCTTTTTGGCTTTCGCCCATTTGTCAGATCGCACCGGTTTGCTGCTGTCGCCGGTTTGCTGACGCAACACGGCCCCGGCAATCTCCGTTACCTCACGCACTTTCAGTTGACCCAGTTCAAACGGGCCATAGCCGGTACGGATCAAACGTCCGACTTCATAGCCAAGATGATTAAACACTCGGCGGATTTCCCGGTTTTTGCCTTCGGTCAGGGTTACTTTAAGCCAGGCATTGGCCCCTTGCTGGCGTTCCAGTTCGGCCTTGATGGAGGCATAGTGCACGCCTTCAACGGTGATGCCTTTATCCAGGGCTGCCAGTTCATCGGGCTGTGGCCGGCCATGGATACGTACCCGATAACGCCTTGCCCAGCCATTGGACGGATGTTCAAGCTTGCGGGCCAACTCCCCATCTGTGGTCAGCAGCAACAGGCCCTCCGAATTCAGATCAAGACGTCCCACCGAGACCACACGCGGCATAGTCCGCGGCAAAGTCTCAAACACGGTTTGGCGGCCCTGCGGGTCCCTGTGGGTGGTGATCACGCCGGTTGGTTTATGATAGAGCCACAGGCGTTGCGGCCCGGTTCCCGACAGGGGGTTTCCATCGACGACAATCTTGCTTTCTTCCGTAACCAGAAAGGCGGCAGTGGTCAGGACTTCGCCATCGACTTCAACCCGCCCGGCATTGATCCAGCGTTCGGCTTCACGACGTGAACACAATCCCGCCGCAGCCATACGTTTGGCAATACGCTCCCCTTTGGCCCCCTCGTCTGGCGTCAGGTCTTCGGGTATTTCAGACTCGGGCATAACTGGCTTCCACGAATGCTTTCAGGATTTTGGCGTCGCCGGGATCGATCTCAAATTCAGGGTGCCATTCCACGCCGAGGCAAAATTTGTAGGCCGGGGCTTCCATGCCTTCGATGACGCCGTCCTTGGCACGGGCGTTGATGACCACACCGTCTGGTTCGTCCAGGGCTGCCTGGTGATGGGCACTGTTAACGTTCATTTCTGTAGCACCGACAATTTTGTGCAACATGGTGCCTGCCTTGACGGTAATGCTGTGCCCGGCTTCATCTCGGGGGTTGGGCTGTTCATGATTAATGTCAGTGTCAATCGTATCGGGGATATGCTGGATCAATTTGCCGCCCAGCACCACATGCAATAACTGCTGGCCTCCACAAATTCCCAGCACTGGCATGTCACGCGCCAGGGCACCTTTGGTGATGGCCATCTCGAAATCCGTGCGGTCCGGCTTCAGGTCGACCTTTTCATGTATGTCCGATGCCCCGAACAGGGCCGGGTCCACGTCAAAGGCCCCGCCCGTGACGATCAGACCATCAATGGTATCCAGATAGGCCTCGACCAGAGAGGCTTCATTTGCCAAAGCCAGCGGCACACCACCGGCATTAACCACCGATCCGCAATAGTTCCGACGCAAGGCGTACCAGGGAAATTTTGAATAACCACCGGCATCCTCGGCATCCATGGTCAGGCCGATCAAGGGTCTTTTGTTCATGAGCGGGAACATAACCATATGGAAGAAAAACGACAATCCTTTATAAACAACACATGGATAATAAGGACTATATGGCCCAGGCCCTGGCCCAGGCGGAACAGGCGGCGGCCCGCGGTGAAGTGCCCGTAGGCGCTGTGCTGGTCGATCCGTCCACAGGGGCTGTCGTAGCCGCTGACGGTAATCGCACACGGGGACAGGATGACCCCACGGCCCATGCAGAAATGCTGGTGATTCGGGCAGGTGCAGCTTCACGCGGAACTGAACGCTTGGTGGGATGTGATCTTTATGTAACGCTGGAACCTTGCCCCATGTGCGCCCAGGCCATCAGTTTTGCCCGCATCCGGCGGCTCTATTTTGGGGCGGCAGATCAAAAAAGCGGTGGTGTTGAGCATGGACCGCGCATTTATGCTTCATCGTCGTGCCATCACGCTCCGGATGTCTATGGTGGCCTGGATGAACAAAGATCGGCCAATTTGTTGCGCGAATTTTTTAAAACCAGGCGCTAATTCCCAAACCGGAAAAAACCTTCTAGAATGGCGGGGAATTATCTTTTCGACCCCCCTTCCGTCAAATCTCAAAGAATCAAGGCAGGTAACAATGGATTTCGAATATTCCGAACGCGTACAGGAATTGCGCGAACGTGTCATGGCGTTCATGGACGAACATGTCTATCCCAACGAATTGCTGTTCCACGAACAGATCGACGAAGGTGACCGCTGGCAGCCAACAGCCATTGTCGAAGAACTGAAAGTCAAAGCCAAGGCCGATGGCCTATGGAACCTGTTCTTGCCTGAATCAGATTTGGGTGCCGGTCTCACCAACCTTGAATATGCACCTTTGTGCGAAATCATGGGTCGTGTGGGCTTTGCGGCTGAAGTCTTTAACTGCTCCGCCCCCGATACCGGCAACATGGAAGTGCTGACGCGCTATGCCTCGCCGGAAAATCAGGACAAATGGCTGAAGCCACTTTTGGCTGGTGAAATTCGTTCTGGCTTTGCCATGACCGAACCGGCTGTTGCCTCGTCTGATGCGACAAACATCGAAAGCAGCATCGTGCGCGATGGCGATGAATATGTCATCAATGGCCGCAAATGGTGGACCTCAGGTGCCGGTGATCCGCGCTGTAAGATACTGATCTTCATGGGCAAGACCGATCCAACCGCCAGCCGCCACTCGCAACAATCCATGATCCTGGTTCCCATGGACACACCAGGCGTTACCGCCATGCGCTCGCTCAGCGTTTTTGGTTATGACGATGCGCCGCATGGTCACATGGAAATGGACTTCAAGGACGTACGCGTGCCCGTCGAAAACATTTTGCTTGGCGAAGGCCGTGGCTTTGAAATTGCACAAGGTCGTTTAGGCCCTGGCCGTATTCACCACTGCATGCGCTCAATCGGTGTTGCCGAACGTGCCCTGGAAGCTGCCGTCAAACGGGCCAAATCCCGCGTCGCTTTTGGCAGTCCCATCGCCGACCTTGGCATGACCCGTAAAGCCATCGCTGATTCCCGTATGGAGATCGAACAGGCGCGTCTTCTGACCCTGAAGGCCGCTTACATGATGGATACGGTTGGCAATAAAGAAGCCCGCCAGGAAATCGCCATGATCAAGGTGGTTGGTCCCAACATGTCGACCCGTGTGATCGACCGCGCCATTCAGATTCATGGTGCCGGTGGTGTCAGTCAGGACTTCAACCTGGCTATGGCCTACGCCCACCAGCGTACCCTGCGCCTGGCCGACGGCCCTGATGAAGTCCACACCGATCAGATCGCCCGTCTGGAAGCCCGTAAATACCAATAGGCTTCGCGACAACAAAACGACCCGCCCTGGAGGATTATTCCGGGGCGGGTTTTTTTGTGTCTTGAGAATTATACGTCGAATATTTTGCCGGGATTGAGAATACCGCCCGGGTCCATGGCGCGTTTTAAGCGGCGCATCAGGGCAACTTCTTCTTCGCTGCGGCTGATATACAGCCAAGGTTTTTTCTCGATGCCCACGCCATGTTCAGCAGACACCGAGCCCCGATATTTAGTCAGGTTTTTGTAGACGATTTCCTCGACTTTGTGATGGGCGTCGTCGCTACCATCACCCACCGAAACCAGGAAATGAATGTTGCCATCGCCAATATGGCCAAAGGTATAGGCGTTGCCCCGTGGCCAAATCGCCTGGATTTCAGTTTTGACCTGGTTGGAATATTCTTCCATGTCGGTAATGCGCAAACTGACATCAAAGGAGAAGCAGGGCCCAGCCTCGATGAAAACCATAACCGCATCCCGAAGAGCCCATAGGTCCGCGCGTTCTGAATCTGATTTGGCGATCACCGCATCTGCAAGCAAACCGTCTTCCATTGTCGCCATCAAGGCGCGTTCAAACCGCTCCTGATCATCACTGGCATCACCGCCCAGGGCCTCAACCAGGATGTAATAGGGATAGTCCTGCGGCATGGGTGCGCGATAAGCGTCTTCATTGGTGACGGTGGTGTAATAGTTGTTCCACAACACTTCAAAGGCACTGAGTGTGCCGCCCAGGCGGCCGTCGATTTCTTTCAGGAAGGCAATCAGGTTGTCAAAGCTTGCGAGGGCGACCATGGCTGTGCATTCACTGCGTGGCTTCTCACGCAGACGCACGACGGCACGTGTGATCACGCCAAGTGTACCTTCGGTGCCGATAAACATTTGTTTTAAATCGTACCCGGCATTGTTCTTGATCATCTGGTTCAGGGAAGAAATTATGGTGCCATCGGCCAGCACCGCCTCGATACCCAGAACATTGTCCCGCGCCATGCCATAGCGCACGACCCTGTTGCCACCGGCATTGGTGGAAATATTACCGCCGATGGTGGCCGTGCCACGTCCGCCCAGGTCGAGCGGAAAAAACAGGTCGGCATCGTCCGCCGCTTCCTGAACGCCTTGCAAGGTGACACCGGCCTGGACCACCGCTGTTCGGGCCTGGCTGTCCACATTTTCGACCTTGTTCATTAGTTCCAGCGACAGTTGAAGTTCGCCATCATGGGCGATCTGGCCTTTCACAAGGCCGGTGCCGCCGCCCCAGGGCACAATCCGCCGCCCGGCAGCAGTGCACAATTTCAGAATTTCCGACACGTCTTCTGTGGTCCGCGGCCGTAAAATGGCACTGGCCGGATTGCTGCCGTCGCCACCAAATACGGCTGCCGCGCGTGACGTGACATCGTCACCCAGCAAGACACCGCTGGGGCCCAGAAGTTTTTGAAACTGTTCGATCAAGTTGTCCAAGAGACGCTCCTGTTGAGGGGTACGGAAGTATCCGTCGGCAGGGACCCGCAATCAAGGGTACAAAAAAATGCCGGTACGTTTCCATACCGGCATTTCCAAAAACGTTACAAGATTTCTTAAGCCGCTTTGTGTTCCAGCACACTACCGCTCTGGATTTCGATACGACGCGGTTTCATTTCTTCGGGCACTTCGCGTGTCAGGTCGACGGCTAACATGCCGTTCTCCATATTGGCGCTTGAGACGCGGATATAGTCTGCCAGTTCGAAGCGGCGCTGGAAGCCACGGCGGGCGATGCCCTGATGCAGGAATTTGGCCGCATCCTTTTCGCCCTCTTGCGCCTTGCCCGTGATTGTCAGGGCATTTTCATGCTGGGTCAGTTCAATGTCATCTTCGCCAAAACCGGCAACCGCCATGATGATGCGATAGGCATTATCATTCAGCTTTTCGATATTGTAGGGCGGATAATTCTGGCTGCGCTCGTCACCCCGGTTGGCTGTATCCAGCATCCGGTTGAGGCGGTCAAAGCCGACAGAGGTGTGAAAAAGGGGAGATAAATCGAAGCTACGCATGGTCCAGTTCTCCTTTGAAGCAAATGGACGAATGACCGGGCCTGCCATCATTGGCCAGTCCCTGGTTTGGTTGTCAGACCCCAAATGGGCATCCGACATACCTTATGTAATCAAGCTGATTTTTGGTTCAAGGGGGAAAAATGTCAGGGAAAATTTCTCCCATGCTTCGCCGCCCCAGGAAAACCGGTGCCTGGCATTCTTCTTGCCTGGCTCCGCTTTTCCGTCCGGTTTTTGCATCGCCAGCGTTCATCGCGAAAACAACCGCCAAATGCGGAGCCAGGCAGCTTCGCGAAGCCGCTTGTGCCAGGCACCGGATTTGGCTTAACAGTGCCAGAAAATGATTTTTGCGGAGGCATTCGCCCACAAAAAAACGCGCCCCGGAAATAAATCCGCAGGCGCGTTTAATGTCGGACGATAAGTTTGGCTTATTTGATGCCGAAACCTTCGAAACGTTTGTTGAACTTGGCAACCTGACCAGCACTGTCAACCAGGTGGCCGCCCTGACCGGTCCAGGCCGGGTGGGTTTTGGTGTCAATGTCCAGTTTCAGCACGTCGCCTTCGCTGCCATAAGTCGAGCGCGTTTCGAACTGCGTGCCATCCGTCATTTCGACGGTAATGGTGTGGTATTCCGGGTGAATTTCTTTTTTCATCATACTGCTCCGAATCGGGAAGCGGCCTATATAGACAAAGCGAGGCCCAATGGCAAGCGCCGGTTGCGCAGAATCTTTCAGAAGGTTAACTTGCGCCGATAAGCCGTAGGCTGTTGATTTGGGTCAATCGCGTCTTTTGATGCGCAAAAACCGGCTAAATGGAGAATTTTGTATGGAAGATCAGGCCTTTGAGGCCATTGCCGCCAATTTGCTGGAGGCATGGGCCGAACTGATTGAAGACACCGTAGATGTGGATGTGGACTGCGACGGATCGGTTCTCAGTGTCGAACTGGACGACGGGCGGATTTTTATTCTGAACCGCCACAGGCCCCTGAAACAGCTTTGGCTGTCTTCGCCGATCTCTGGTGCCAGTCATTATGCCTGGGATGAGGCCACACAAAGCTGGCTGGGTACACGAGAACAAGGTCGGCTGGACACGCTTTTTTCCGACGACCTCAGTACCGCCATTGGTGAAAAGATAACATTGACCCAGCCCGCCTGAACCCTATATGCCAAACATCTTCCCGAAAACTTTCAAACGACTATTCCTGGATTCAAAACCTTGAGTGATACCCGCAGTGTAACAACCCCGCAATCCGACCGTCCCGTGACAAAAGACATCAGTCAGTTGTCGGGGATCGTCCGTTTTCTTATGCCCTATAAACTTTGGGTCCTGGGAGCCTTGATTGCGTTGGTGATTGCTGCCAGCGCCGTGCTGGCCATTGGCCAGGCCCTGCGCCGGGTGGTCGACCTGGGTTTCAGCCCCGAAAATGCGGCTTATCTGGATCAGTATTTTCTGGCTTTACTGGGTGTTGTCACAGTGCTGGCCTTTGCCACCTTTGGACGCTTTTATATGGTGTCGTGGATTGGTGAACGCGTCATGGCCGACGTGCGCAAGGAAGTCTACAACCATGTTATCTCTCTCAGTCCGGCTTTTTTCGAGACAACGCCGACGGGTGAAATCCTCTCGCGTCTGACGACAGATACGACCCTTATTCAAACGGTGATCGGCTCGTCTGCGTCCATTGCCCTGCGTAATATTCTGGTCTTCATTGGCGGCAGTATCCTGCTTGTGATCACCAGCCCCAAATTGGCCGGCATGGTTGCCATTGTGGTACCCCTTGTGGTGCTGCCCATTGTTATCTTTGGTCGCAAGGTCCGGGTGTTAAGTCGCGAAAGCCAGGACCGCATCGCCGATGTGGGTGCCCGCGCGGGTGAAAGTATCGATGCCGTGCGCACCGTTCAGGCCTTTGGTCATGAAGACCAGGACCGGCGTATTTTTTCCGACCGTGTTGATGGTGCTTTCAGTATCGCCGTCAAACGCATCCGGGCGCGTGGCTGGCTGACGGCGGTTGTTATCTTGCTGATCTTTGGTGCGGTTGATCTGGTGTTGTGGATCGGGGCCAAGGATGTCGTAGCCAACACCATGTCGGGCGGCCAGCTGGCAGCCTTTGTTTATTACGCCATTATGACGGCCAGTTCCGTCGGTGCCTTAAGTGAAGTCTGGGGAGATTTGCAACGGGCAGCAGGTGCCACTGGTCGCCTCAGTGAATTGTTGCAAACAGACCCGATCATCAAGGCACCAGAAAACCCCATTGATCTGCCGGTACCTCATCGCGGTGAAATCGAATTTGATGCGGTGACCTTTCATTACCCGGCCCGACCAACCATTTCGGCCCTGTCAGAATTTACCCTGAAGATCGCACCGGGCGAAACTGTCGCTATTGTCGGCCCATCGGGTGCGGGCAAGTCGACAGTATTCCAAATGTTGCTGCGTTATTACGATCCTGAAACTGGTCAGTTAAAGCTGGATGGCGTGGCCCTGCCTGATGCCCGCCCTGGCGACGTGCGCGCCCGCATTGGCCTGGTGGCGCAAGACCCGGTTATTTTCGCTGGTGATGTCCAGGAAAACATTCGTTATGGCAAACCCGATGCCACAGATGCAGAAGTTCGTGCTGCCGCAGACGCGGCGCAAGTAACTGAGTTTGCTGATCGTTTGCCCGATGGCTTCAAAACACACCTGGGTGAAAAAGGTGTGCGCCTGTCTGGTGGCCAACGCCAGCGCTTGGCCATCGCCCGCGCCGTACTGCGTAATCCTGCAGTATTGCTGCTGGACGAAGCCACCAGCGCCCTGGATGCGGAAAGTGAACGCCTGGTGCAAGGCGCCCTGGATACCTTGATGGAGGGTCGCACGACACTGGTTATCGCCCACCGTCTGGCCACCATTCAAAAAGCCGGTCGGATCGTGGTCATGGAAGAAGGTCGCATTGTGGCCAGTGGACGCCATGATGAATTGCTGGCACAAGGCGGGCTCTATGCTCACCTGGCCGAACTGCAATTTGGCCTCGCACCAGCAAGTGCTGCGCAGTAGGAAAGTTTCATGACCAAGCGACGTCTGATCATCTTCGGAGTTTTGTTGTTTTCAGGCCTTGTTGCTTTCGTGGGCTACACCGTCTGGCTGGCCGGCGAATTTAAAACCATCGAGCCACACTTCGCCGGAACCTGTAAGAAGGTCGATGGCGTGGTAGGTGCAGAAGACCTGGTGATCGACCATGCCTCTGGCGTTGCCTATCTGGCGACCGATGACCGCCGGGCAGCAATTGCTGGAGAACCGGTACAGGGGGCGATCTGGTCATATGACCTGAACACACCGGATGCCCGGCCCGTCAATCTAACCGCTGGTCTGGAAATTTCTTTCCATCCCCATGGTATTGGTTTGCATACCGGTAAGGACGGTTTGACCTTGATGGTGGTGAACCATGGTTCCGGCAGCGGCGTTTTTGATGGTGCGCCAGATACGATTGAGGCTTTCAAGATTGAGGGGGAAATTCTGAAGCACACGGGTACGACCAAGGGCGATTTGCTGCGCGCGGTGAATGACGTGCAGCCCGTGGGTAACGGTAAATTTTATGCCACCATCGACCATGGGAACCCAAGCGGTTTCTCAAGAATGCTGGAAGACTACCTTCGCTTGCCGCTTGCCAAGGTTGTTTATTACAACGGTAAAAGCGTGCGCTATGTGGCCGACGATATTCGTTATGCCAATGGCGTGAATATCAGCCTCGATGGTCAGACAGTTTATGTGGCGGGCACCACGGATCGCCTGGTGCATGTCTTTGGCCGCGATCTGGCCAGCGGTGATCTATGGCTAAAGGCCAGGCTGGATACCGGCACCGGCGTTGACAATATCGATGTTGATGATGGTGGTGCCTTGTGGATCGGTGCCCATCCGAAGTTGCTGACCTTTGTCGAACATTCCAAAGACGCCACCCTGAAATCCCCCAGCCAGGTGATACGCGTTGATCCGGAATCTGGTGAAGTCGTCGAAGTAATGCTGGACGACGGTAATCTCTTGTCCGGCTCCTCAGTGGCGGCACGATACGGCAATCGCTTGCTCGTTGGCCCGGTCCTGGACCCCGGCTTTCTGGATTGTGTGCTGCCCTAGTCTTCCGTCATTCTGACGAAAACAGGTAGGTGATCTCCCCACCCTAGCGCTGTGTCAGTTTGATCTCGATGCGGCGGTTGCGGCGATAGGCGATTTCGTCGTTGTTGGTATCCAGGGGCTGGAACTCTCCAAAGCCTGCGGCGGCGAGACGATTGGCGGGCACGCCCTGCTTAATCAGTTGATTAACGACGGACAAGGCCCGGTGGGTCGACAAGGCCCAGTTCGAGGGGAACCTTGCCGTGGCGATGGGATTACGGTCCGTGTGACCATCAACCCGTAATATCCACGGCAGTTTGGTCGGTATCTTGTCGGCAATTTCGAGGATCGTTTTCGCCAGTTTGGCAAGCTGATCCTGTCCTTTACCGCCCAGGTCTGCGGAGCCTGAAGAGAACAGGACTTCTGACTGGAAAACAAAGCGGTCGCCGACGACACGCACATCTTTACGATTGCCTAGCGCTTCCCGCAGCCGTCCAAAAAACTCGGACCGGAAACGAGAGAGTTCTTCAACTTTTTTGGCGAGGGCGACATTCAGGCGCTTGCCAAGATCAAGGATAACGGCCTTTTGTTCCTTGTCCTCAGCCTCTGATGCTTCCAGGGCTTTGCTGATGCGGGCCAGTTGTTGGCGCATGGCGGCGATTTGCTGGTTCAACAATGCGACCTGGGCCAGGGCAGCTTCGGAAACCTTGCGTTCGGCGCGCAGCTGTTCATCCGTCTTGTCGGACTTTTCCTGTGTTTCTTTCAGCTTCGTTTGTGCTGAGGTCAGATTCGTCGTGGCGTCGCGTAACTGGTTTTGAGTACTACCCAACTGATCTTGTGCGATCTCAAGCTTTTCATCTGTCGCGGCGCGCAAGGCCGAAAGCTGGTCCTGTAATTCCCGGGTTCGGGCGCGCAAGGCGGCTGTTTCGTTACTGGAAAAGGCAAGCGCTGATTCCAGTCGCGATATACGCTTCAGCATATCGTCCCGGCTTTCATTATTGTCAGCCGCTTGTGATTCTGAGTTAGACAATAAGGATTGTGTTTCGGCCAGGCTGGCTTTCAGGATCTCAATTTCCAGATTCAGAGCGTCGCGCCCCTTGGTACTTTCTTGTAGGCTGGCCGACAGTTGGGTGACATTGCTGCGTAGTTCAACACTTGTCTGTTGTTCCAGGGCCAGCAGATTGGCCAGTTCGCTAATCTGACTGTTCAGGCGTTCCAGAGCCTCATCCCGGCCCGACAAAGCCTGAGACAGGAAGACGTGGGCCAAAACAAACATCACCAACAGGAACATGATCACCAACAACAAGGTTGCCAAGGCGTCGACAAATCCAGGCCAGATGTTGTCGGAACGATGGGCGCGAAGTCGGGCGGCCATAACCGGGCCTAACCTTCCCGTGCCAGTCCAGCGATAGTGCGGGCCAGCAACTTTATCTCGCTGCGTAGTTCTTCAACCATCATATCGCGACCGGGTGCTGCATCCTTCAGCAGACGGGCTGTATAAACATCGATGTTGCGCAAATGGCCGCGACTGACATCATCCAGGGTCATGGCGTTTTCGCGTTCTGTGGCCGAGGCCAGACGCTCCAATACCGGTTTCATTTCCAGTTGCGCTTCACCCAGACGGATCATCAGATCCTGACCGGCTTTCATCTGATCGCCCAGCACCGCCAACTTCTCGCCCAGGTCCTGAATGGCTTCGGTGGTTTGGCTGCGGTCTTCTTCGCCTCGTATCAGGGACCGCTGCAGGGAGGTCAGACTTTCCGCTGTTTGTTCAAGCAAGGCGCTGACATAGGCTGGAACCGACTGGTCGCCGTCGCCGATGGCGGCACCGGAACCGAGACTTGCTTTGGTCGACAGCCATTCTTCCAGATCATTGAAAAATCGGTTCTGCGCCTGGCCTGCCTGGAGATCAAGAAAACCCAGAACCAGGGATCCGGCAAGGCCAAACAAGGAAGATGAAAAGGCCGTGCTCATGCCCGTCAGGGGGGCTTCCAGACCGGACTTCAGAGTTGCAAACAAGACCGCAAAATCGCCGCCCTCAACGCCCAGATTTTTGATGGTGTTGCCGACGGCACCGATGGTGCCCAAAAGGCCCCAGAAGGTGCCCAGAAGGCCCAGAAAGATCAGCAAACCGATCAGGTAGCGTGAAATTTCCCGCGATTCATCCAGTCGTGAGGCAATACCATCCAGCAGAGAGCGCATGCCCAAAGCAGAAATGGAGCGATGTCCGGCGCTGTCGCCCAGCATCGTCGCCATGGGAGCCAGCAGTGTCGGGGTGACGGGGATACTGAGACGCGGCCCATCGCGGCTGGTCATTTCGATCCAGTCGACTTCCGGGCGCAGCAACAGGACCTGGCGGAAAACATAAATGATGCCCAGCACCAGGACTCCGGCAATCAGGCCGTTCAACGCCGGATTTGCAAGGAAGGCGCGATACACAGGTTCGGACAGAAATCCGCCGATGATAATTACGACAACCAGAAAAATGGCCATCCGGGTGAGAAAACGTTGTGGCCGGGTCATTCACCCACTCCTGTCAAATGATCCCGAACAAAATGGCGTTTCTTCGGAACCGGGCCTGTTTTATGACGTGACCCATTTTTCGATTTGGCCCAGCGAATCAGAATTTGACGAACCAGAATTTAACGAACCAGAATAATAACATCGACCCGGTCTGATGGCCCCTGATCAGCCGCCATGCCGAGGGCGCGGACGTCGATGCGCGTGGACCGAAAGCCCTTTTCGATCAAATAGGATCGCACGGCAAGTGCACGGGACAGACTGCGTCGGCGAGATGCGCTGGGGGTTTCACCGGAACCACCAGCAAAAGATTTAAGTTGTAACCGGTCTTCGCCATCGGCCATGTTGGCCGCAAAAGCATTCAGGCGGACTTTTTCATCCGCTGAAATACGTGTGCTGTTGCCGCTGAAGCCCACACGCATGGCCAGGCCCGGTGTTGAAACATTGACGTTGCGCGGCAAGGAAGCAATTTTTTGCTCTTTTGGCGCTACCTTTGGTGCAGCTGGCACAACAGGCGCCTGAACGACCGGCTTGGGTACAACAAGTTTGGGTACAACCGGTGCAGGCGCAGGTTTCACGACCCTTGGCTTGACCTCTATGGGGGTCATGACCTTGGGAGCTGGCGGCGGTGGAGGTGGCGCAGCGGCAGGTGTCTTTTTGGCCATTTGCACCGGCTTGGATACGGCTTTCTTCGTCGGCATCGGCGCTGTTTTAGCTGCCGGTCGTGAAATCACTTTTGGCGTTGCCGGTTTAACCATTGGCACCGCTGCTGGCGCTGGCACGGCAACCCGGGCGATTGTTGGTTGACGCTGCGTCACCGCACGCGCTGCTGGTAGAGCAGATTTTCTTTCGACAACCCGCAGGCTTTGGGTTTTAGGTCGCAACAGGTTCAGTCGAGGGACATTGGCAGCAGTTCCTGAACGAGTTGTGCTGCCAGGCATGCGCAATGTAACAGGCGCTTCGGCGTTCAGGCTTTTTGTGCCAGGCATCTTCAGGACACGACCATAGGATGAAGTGTTACCTGACGAGGGCTCAAGAATGTCGAGATTAACTTCGACACTTGATTTTCCTGTGCCACCAATAAAGACAGTTGATTGCGCCTGGACCAGACCGGAAAGGCCAGTTACGACAACCATTGCCAAGGCGCTGCCGGCAAAAGCCGCAAACCGCTGTCGACCCACGATTAATCCGGGAACTGGTTTTTGACTTAAAAACTTATTCATGGCCTCTGACATGCGCGAAATTGACTCCCCTTCGTGAGGGTAAAATCCCTCAACCGAGCGTTGGCACAATAGCCTGGCAAAATATATGCGACAACAGCTATAGCGCCTTAATATTCAAGCTTATTTGTCAAAATTAAGGCAATGGCCATCAGGCGGCACCCGGCCTGATTACAGAATTGCTCGGGAAGTTTGAACGCCGACACAAATGCAAGCACAAATCTCCGTGAAATTGACCGACTTTAAGCGCGTGATGCCTTCCGCAACATGTCTGATACAGCATCGTGCATTCGGCCGTTGCTGGCCAGGATGCTGCCGGTCTCCAGCATGCGCTCACCAAGGTTGATTTCACTGGCGGTACCACCAGCTTCGCGCAAGATAATCAGGCCGGCTGCGATGTCCCAGGCGCTCAGGCCACGTTCCCAATAGGCTTCATACCTGCCAGCAGCGACATAGGCCAGATCAAGTGCGGCAGATCCCTGACGACGGATCCCGGCAACCAGCGGCATCATGATTTCCAGCTCTTTCGAAAACAAAGCCTTAATTTTGGTGCTGCCGCGACCACGGTTGGGGATACCTGTGGCGATAAAGGCGTCCTTGGCCTGGCTGCGACCGGAGACGCGCAGGCGCTTGTCATTGAGCCAGGCTCCCTGGCCTTTTTCTGCACTAAACATTTCATCGCGCGCCGGATCGTAAATAATGCCGGCAAAAATTTCGCTATCGCGTTCAAGGGCGATGGAAATGCAAAAATGTGGAATACCGTGCAAAAAATTCATGGTGCCGTCCAGCGGATCAATAATCCAGCGGTTGGACGTATCCTTACCATCGACTTTGCCGCCTTCTTCCAGCAGAAAACTGTATTCCGGGCGCGCCTTTTCCAGCTCTTCGCGGATGGTTTCCTCGGCCTTCAGATCAGCAGAAGTTACGAAGTCAGACGGCCCCTTTTCCGACACCTGAAGCTGTTCAACTTCGCCAAAATCACGCAACAGGCGGCGGGATGCCTTGCGTGCAGCGGCATCCATGACATTGATAAGGGCGGATTTATGGGCCATTTGATTCTACTTGATTTAAGTCGTAACTGAAAACGGGTTTAATAATACTGATTTAGTCGGCGCGCTTGGAATAACTGGCGTCTTCTGTGTTCACAACGATACGCTCACCCGTGGAAACAAACTGCGGTACCATTACACGAACACCGTTTTCCAGCATGGCTGGTTTGAACGAAGATGTCGCTGTCTGGCCTTTAACGGTTGGCTCTGTTTCGGTGATTTCCAGAGTCACTGTTTCCGGCAGTTTCACGCCCAATGGTGCGTCATCATAAGATTCAATGGTAACTTCCATGCCGTCCTGAAGAAAGGCGCGCTGTTCGCCCACTAGCTCGGCGTTCAGTTCGATTTGCTCGTAACTTTTATTGTTCATAAAAGTCAGCATATCACCATCAGAAAACAGGAATTGATATTCCGCTTGTTCCAGGCGAACTTTTTCAACTGTTTCCGAGGCCCGGAAGCGCTCGTTAAGTTTGGAGCCATTGCGCAGGTTTTTCAGTTCGACCTGCAAATAGGCCCCACCCTTGCCAGGCTGGGTGTGTTGGATTTTCACGGCGACCCACAGGCCGTCTTTGTGTTCGATTACATTGCCAGGTCGAACGGCGTTGCCATTGATTTTCATGACGAATAACTCTGTATCAGGGGCCCCAAACGATCAACATGCGATCAGCATGTTATCACCAGGGCGCAATTGTCGGCGAAATTGGACGATCCACGGCATTTATTGTCTGACGGGGATGCGGCGCGGAACCTAGCAGGTCACGCCGGGCACTGCAATGCTGGAGTATTTCTGGCCAGATCAGATTTTCCCGCCAGCTTCTTCCTGCGCTCTGGCAATGGCCTCGTTGAACGCCGTAACGGCTTTGGCTGGACCGTCCGGGTGATTCCAGACGCCACCAGACGTGGCCACAAAATCGACACCTGTTTTCACCAGATCGCCACAGTTATCGCTTGTGATACCGCCAATGGCGACGGCGGGGACTTCGATATGGGTGCTCCACCATGACAACAGCTCCAGCTCCAGGTAGTCCGTATAAGTCGTGTTGTCGCTGGCAAAGCAGGGGCCAAAGGAAACGTAGTCAGCACACTTTTCAGCAGCGATCAAGGCGCGGTGGCGGGACGCATAACAACTGGCACCTATGATAACCTCATCGCCCAACGCCTTGCGGGCATTCTGGACGTCCGACACATCTTCCGCATCTTCAGGGCGTCGGGCCAGGTGCACACCATCGGCGCCGCATGCGGCAACCAGGTCCACATGATCACAGACCAGCAAGGCAACATCCCGTTGATGACAGACCGGCAACAGGGCCTCAAGCGCGCGCTTGACGTCATCTGCTTCTGCCTCTGGCATCCAGACCTGGGCGCTATTGATATTGCCTGCATCCAGGGCGGCCGCCAGCAGTTGCGCAAAGGGCGTCGGATCAAAAGCCGGGGGGGTGATCAGGTAGGGCCTGCAGTCTGGCAAGTTGGGTGAATATATATTGGACATGGGTTTCAGATTCCGGAAACTGTAGGGACAGCCTGCCTGCGAGCTTTGAGGTGCTGGTTTTCTGGCCTGTAAAGACCTTCCGGCTGTAAACTGATGTTGACGGACTGTAAACAGCCCGCGTATGATCGGGAAATGCTAAAACACATAACATATTGTTTTTGCACAATTTTTTACCTTGCAGAATTTGATTGTGACAACAACCAGGCATTCTGCATGACGTCCAGAGGGCGCGGGGGCTGACATGTCAGAAGTAAATCAGGCGAAAGAACAATTGCAGCAGGCCTTGGCCAAACTGGATGACGTGGTCAAGACCAGGTCGTCCGATGGCGATGCGCAGCAGCATGAGGTCGAAGTAGAGAGCAAGGCCATGCAGGCTGAAATCGATACTTTACGCCAGGAAAATGCCGGCCTGAAAGCGGAATTGGTCGACGCGCGCAATGCCTATGTTGCCTTGGAAGAAGTCGCCGACGCCGTCGACAGCCGCCTGGATACAGCGATCAGCAGTATCCGCACAGTAATGAGTCACTAGAGTGTTTCAGTTTTGTTCTGAAACACCGGATGACCGCAAGGCCTTGAACGGCAATGCAGATATGAAACGAGGCGATTCGGATTAAACCGAAATCGCTGGAAAAATAGATCGGGCAGGAATTTTCAGATGGCACAGGTGCAGGTAACCGTGAACGGTCGTAACTACACACTGGTTTGTGACGATGGCGAGGAAGACCATTTGACATCGCTGGCCGCCAATGTTGATGGCAGGGTGTCCGAACTGGTGGCCGGGATCGGCCAGATCGGTGAAGGACGCTTGTTGTTGATGGCCGGATTGCTGATGGCTGATGAAAGCGTCGGGTCTGCGGAACGTATTGCCGCTTTGGAAGAAGAATTGGCTGCGGCCCGATCTGCCGCCTCTGATGTCCAGGACGACGTGGCCGATGATGCCGCGCAAGCCATGATCAATGCCGCAAAACGCATCGAAGATGTTGCCGTTCAGCTGCAGAACGCCTAAATATAAGACAGGCGGGCTCTGCCCGGTGCGTTGGGACAAGTATTCCTGGGGCCAATATCGATCTGTATGGGAGCTGTCCCTGCCGGAACCGTGGTTCCGATCACACGGCGCCCACCTGCTAAAGCAGGCCACAGTGGATCGAAGTACTAACGGCCACGGCGGTACCCGCCTACTAACTTCAATACTCGGTACCCGGCTACTAACCTCGATACCCGGTACCCGCCTGACATGACCCAATCAAAATCCGACCTGCGCCGCCACTTCACAAAAATTCGCGATGAAGCTGCCAGCGATGTGACCGTCGCGTCGATCTCGGCGGCACGGCATTTCCAGGCTATGATTGATATCCCGGCTCACAGCACCGTTGCGGGCTATTGGCCCATGCGCAATGAATTTGATCCAAGACCCCTGCTGGCCAAGCTGGGCAAGGCAGGCCATGCGCTGGCCCTGCCTGTCGTGGTGGGCAAGGACCAGCCGCTGGTGTTCCGGGACTGGACGCCGGGCGACGTTCTGGTAGAAGGGGGCTTTGGAACGCAAGTACCGCACGCCTCTGCCCGCGAAGTCATTCCGGATGTGGCCCTGGTGCCCATGTTGGCCTTTGATGCGGATGGCTATCGATTGGGTTATGGTGGCGGTTTTTATGACCGTACCCTGGCCCAGGCACCCATGCGCTGGCAGACGCTGACCGTAGGTTTGGCTTTTGCGGCCCAGGAGACCGAAGCCTTGCCGCGCGAGGCACATGATCGCAAGTTACAGTGGATTGTCACAGAACAGGGAACGAGGACGTTTGTATGAAGTTGCTTTTTCTGGGAGACATCGTCGGCCGCAGTGGTCGCGATGCAGTTGAAAAATTCCTGCCGGATTTGATCAAGGATCAGGGCCTCGATTTTGTCATCATTAATGGTGAAAACGCAGCGGCCGGATTTGGCATCACGCAAAAAATCTGCAAGCAGTTTTTTGACCTCGGTGTCGATGTCATTACCGGCGGCAATCATTCCTGGGATCAAAAAGAAGCCCTGGCCTTTATCAGTTCTGAAAAACGCCTGCTGCGGCCTTTGAACTTTCCAAAAGGTACGCCGGGTTTGGGCGCAAATGTTTATCAAACCACAGCGGGTAAAAAAGTACTGGTCATGAACGTCATGGGCCGGGTCTTTATGGATGCTCTCGATGATCCCTTCGCCGCCGTAGAGGCTGAACTGGCGCGCTATAACCTGGGGGCCTCGGTGGACGTGATCGTTGTAGATATTCACGGTGAGGCGACCAGCGAAAAGATGGGCATGGGTCATTTTACTGATGGCCGGGTATCTCTCGTTGTGGGCACCCACAGTCATGTGCCGACAGCAGACGCGCAAATTTTGCCCAAGGGCACCGCTTACCAGACTGATGCCGGGATGTGTGGTGACTACAATTCTGTCATCGGCATGCAAAAGGAAGAGCCCCTGCGCCGCTTTACCCGCAAGATTTCTGGCGGGCGTTTTACCCCGGCGGATGGGATTGGCACCATGTGTGGTTTGATTGTGGAGACAGACAACAAGTCCGGTCTGGCCCGACATATTGAACCGGTTCGCCTGGGCGGGCGTTTGATCAATACAGGCCAGGCGTCAGAAAACGCTGATTAAGCCTTCAAATTCAACTTTAAAACGGGTAAATCCAAACCAATTGCCGCAAAATTGCCATATTGAGGCGTAATCTATTGTATTCAGGTCGCCAAATGGCTGCGTCAAATAACATCTTCTCCTGCACATCACCACAATATCTGGTATATACATTCTCAAATTTGACAAGCACAAGGACCGATAGTCGCCATGGCGGGCCATTCCCAGTTTAGTAACATCATGCACCGCAAAGGTGCCCAGGATAAAAAACGCGCAAAAATCTTTGCCAAGCACACGCGCGAAATCATGGTCGCAGCCAAAATTGGTCTGCCTGACCCGGAAGGTAATCCGCGACTACGTGCGGCGATGATTGCCGCCCGCAGTGACAATATGCCCAAAGACAATATCGAACGCGCCGTCAAGCGGGCCACGGGTGGTACAGACGGTGAAGTTTACGAAGAAATTCGCTACGAGGGTTATGGTCCCGGTGGCGTCGCCGTCATCGTCGAAGCCTTGACCGACAACCGCAACCGCACGGCTTCTGAAGTGCGCTCCGCATTTGGCAAACATGGCGGCAATCTGGGCGAGACCGGCTCGGTTGGTTTCATGTTTGATCGCGTCGGTGAATTTTATTACGCCGTCGACGCTGCCTCGGCTGAAGATATGTTGGATGCGGCCATCGAAGCAGGCGCCGATGACTGTGTCTCTGACGACAGTGGTCATGTCTTGATCTGTGATCCCAACGCCTTTTCCGATGTGCGTGATGCACTGGAAGCAGCCATGGGGGAGCCGGAACGCGCCGCCCTGACCTGGCGTCCGCAAAACACCATTGATGTGGATGTCGACAAGGCCAGCACCATGCTGAAACTGATCGATGCGCTGGAAGACAATGACGATGTGCAGAAAGTCGCATCAAACTTTGAAGTATCCGACGAAGTCATGGCGCAACTGAGCGCCGAATAGAGATTGTGACAACCTATCGTGGGGGAATGACCGGGTGAGATTGCTGGGGCTTGATCCCGGCCTGCGAAACACAGGCTGGGGCGTAATCGACGTAGACGGCAGCCGCCTGGTTCACGTTGCCCATGGCACGGTCAACAGCGATGGCAGTCGCGAACTACCGATTCGTTTGACACAACTTTATGAAGGCGTAACGGCGATCATCGAAACCTGGAACCCGGCAGCAGCAGCCATCGAAGAAACTTTTATGAACCGCAATCCAGGCTCGGCCCTGAAGCTGGGCCAGGCCCGAGGGGTTGTCATGTTGGCCCCGGCCCGTCTGGGTCTTGAGGTTGCCGAATATTCAGCAACCCGCGTCAAACAATCCGTCGTCGGCACAGGCGGTGCAGCCAAGGAACAGGTTCAGGCCATGGTTAAAATGTTGTTGGGAGGTGCCAAAATCAAAGGCGCTGATGCGGCGGATGCTCTGGCCGTTGCCATCTGTCATGCCCATCATTATCGCTCACCCCATGAACAATATGCCCGTGTCGCAGGTAGCAAAAAATGATCGCCCGCCTGAAAGGCATCCTTGACGCCATCGGCGAGGCTGACGTCATTATCGATGTGCGCGGTGTCGGCTATTTTGTCATGTGCTCGGCCCGGACCTTGCGCAGTCTGCCAGGTCTCGGCGAAGCCGTGACCCTGGAAATTGAAACCCATGTGCGCGAAGACCATATTCATCTGTTTGGATTTACCGACGCGCAGGAACGCGACTGGTTCAAATTGTTGCAAACCGTGCAAGGCGTTGGTGCCCGTGTGGCCTTGGGCATCCAGTCGGCTTTGTCCGCGGCTGAGATCGGCAACGCAATTGCCGCCCAGGACCATGTGCCGCTGACCCAGGCCAATGGCGTCGGGCCGAAAGTCGCCAAGCGCATAGTCACTGAATTAAAAGACAAGGCACCCGCGACCAACATGGGGGCGGCTTTGGCGGCATCCATGCCCGCTGAATCGAAGGCTGCCGGGGTGCAGGCTGATGCGGTTTCGGCCCTGATGAACCTGGGTTATGGCCGCACAGAAGCCTTTGGCGCAGTTGCCCGTGTGCTGCAACAATCCCCGGACGGGGCCACCGTTGAAAGTCTAATTACAGCTGGGCTCAAGGAATTGGCATCATGAATGACGCGCCGCTTTCCTGGTCCGATGATGAGACCGACAACGAAGATCGTTTGCTGTCGCCTGAGACGGTAATCGGTGATGGCCGTGATGATGGCCTGCGCCCGGTTACCCTGGACGACTTTATCGGCCAGCCCCAGGTACGGGAAAATCTGAAAGTCTTTATTGATGCCGCCGGCCAGCGCGGCGATGCCCTCGATCACACCTTGTTTGTGGGACCACCTGGCCTTGGCAAAACTACCCTGGCGCAGATCGTTGCCCGTGAGCTGGGTGTGGGCTTTCGCGCCACATCCGGTCCGGTTATTGCCCGCGCCGGTGACCTGGCGGCGATCCTGACCAACCTGCAACCGCGCGATGTTTTGTTCATCGACGAAATCCATCGCCTGAACCCGACAGTGGAAGAAACGCTTTATCCCGCCATGGAAGATTTCCAGCTGGACCTGATTATCGGTGAAGGCCCGGCCGCCCGCAGTGTGCGCATCGACTTGCCGCCCTTTACGCTTGTGGGTGCCACCACACGCTCAGGTTTGTTGACAACACCTTTAAGGGACCGCTTCGGCATTCCCTGCCGGTTGAACTTTTACGACGTGAAAGATCTACAGCGCATTGTGGAACGTGGTGCCACAAAATTGGGTGTGGGCCTCAAGGCCGACGGGGCGAAAGAAATTGCCAGACGCGCCAGGGGCACACCACGCGTGGCAGGACGTCTGCTGCGCCGGGTACGTGATTTTGCATCTGTCGACAAAGTTGAATTCATTGATGCCGCCGAAGCCGACAAAGCCCTGACCCGGCTTGAAGTCGACAATCTTGGTCTGGATGCCATGGACCGGCGGTACCTGGGTGTCATCGCCAATTCCTTTTCCGGCGGGCCCGTCGGCATTGAAACCATCGCCGCGGCCCTCAGTGAGCCGCGCGATACGATTGAAGATATCGTTGAACCCTATTTGATTCAGCAAGGCCTTTTGCAGCGCACACCACGCGGACGCATGTTGACCATGGCGGCCTTTCAGCACCTCGGTCTGAACGTGCCCAAACAGGTTGCCGCCCAAATGAATCTGTTGTCCGAAGAGGATGACGAAGTTGACTGAGTTAAGCACAATTACACCGACCGCAGGCACCTTGTCGGACGGTGTGCATGTCCTGCCATTACGGGTCTATTGGGAAGACACGGACGCAGCGGGCATAGTTTATTACGCCAATTATCTGAAATTCATCGAACGTGGCCGCAGCGATATGCTGCGTCTGGCGGGCATTGATCAATGGCGCATGAAGGGCGAGGACGGCGTGAACTTTGTTGTCCGTCGCTGTGAAATTGATTATCACCTGCCAGCCCAACTGGACGATCAGATCGAGGTGGAAACAAAGGTTGAAGTGATGCGGGGGGCCTCACTGGATATGCGCCAAACTGTGCGCCGCAATGGTGAGGACCTCGTCGTGGCGATGGTGCGGGCCGCTTGTGTGGATGCAGCCGGGAAACCGATTCGCCTGCCCGCGGTGATACGTGATGCACTGGTATGATATGAAGTTCAGGCTGATTTGGAAAAAATATCGTTATGGAAAATGAAGCAATAAATGCGGCAACCGTCGCCGGGTCCGTGGCCGCAGGCGGTGATCTTTCGATGATCAGCCTGTTCTTTCGGGCTGACGCGATCGTCAAAGCCGTGATGATCCTGTTGGTGCTGGCGTCGGTCTGGAGCTGGGCCATCATCTTTGACAAAGCCCGCCGCATGCGCAGGCTGGCCAAACTTGGCGATAGTTTCGAAGATGAATTCTGGTCCGGGGGATCGCTGGAAGATCTGTATGAACGGGTGGGTTCAACGCCTGATCATCCGCTGGCCATGTTGTTCTCGGCTGCCATGCGGGAGTGGCGACGATCCACTCAGCCAAACCGCACGACAACGGATCGCGACCTGCATGCCGGCATCCAGGCCCGTATCGGCCAGGTCATGCAGATCACAATGAACAAGGAAATGGAGCGGCTGGAAAAATATATCGGCTTTCTGGCCACCGTTGGATCGACTGCCCCCTTTGTTGGATTGTTCGGCACGGTATGGGGCATTATGAACAGCTTCCAGGCTATTGCCATGACAAAAAACACCTCGCTGGCAGTAGTCGCTCCTGGTATTGCCGAAGCCCTGTTCGCGACGGCTTTGGGTCTGGTCGCAGCCATTCCAGCAGTTGTGGCCTACAATAAATTTTCGACAGATATCGGTCGTTACGGCAATCGCCTGGAGACCTTCGCTGGTGAATTTTCGGCCATCCTGTCTCGGCAACTAGAGGAACGTCCCTGATGGGGGCGTCCCTGCCAGGTGGTTCAAGTGGCATTCGGGGTCGTGGGTCCCGCTGGGGCAAAGCCCCCATGGCGGAGATAAACGTCACACCCTTCGTCGACGTGATGTTGGTCTTGCTGGTGATTTTCATGATTACAGCACCTTTGTTGACCGTTGGCGTGCCGGTTGATCTGCCAAAAACCGAAGCCAAGCCTTTGCAAGGACAGGATGAACCATTGGCGGTGTCCGTGGACAAGGACGGTCAAATCTGGTTGCAGGAAACAAAGGTCGACGCTGCCACATTGGTGCCACGATTAAACGCTATCATTGGCAACAAGCCCGATACAAGAATTTTTGTACGCGGTGACAAGACAGTCAGTTACGGGCGCGTTCTGGAAGTCATGGGCATATTGAACACAGCAGGTTTCAATCGGGTCGGTTTGGTGACCCAACGACCTGCGAAGCCAAAATAGAGGCCTGAATCTCGGCAATGCGGACGGCGATAGTTATATCTTCCACTTTGCATGTGGCTGCAGTTGTGCTGGCTTATGTGGGCTTACCCATGCTCAGTCGTGATGAGGAGCTCGTTGATTTGAACATCATCGTCGAAATGGTCACGGTAGACGACGTCACCCGGGCGGCGCGGGCCAAGCCGCCTGAAGTAAAAGCCAAACCCAAGCCGACCAAAACTGCGGAAAAACCAAAACCGAAACCTGCACCCCCGCCACCGGCGCAGACGCAAGTGGCCGCCATCCAGCCTGATTTGCCTGCCCCACCGCCCCCCCCGGAAGTTGCCCCGGAACCCCTGAAAGCCGAACCATTGCCGGAACCCGTGGTGGTGCCCAAGCCCAAGCCAAAAGTAGAGCCTGTGGAAAAGGCTAAAGTGCCACCAAAGCCGCGCTGGAAGCCGAAACCTCCACCGAAGCCCGTCGTTAAAAAGGCACCGCCCAAGCCGAAAGCAAAGCCAAAACCGGTTGATGTTGCCAAGGCCAAACCAAAAAAGAAGACAAAGCAGTTTGACCTGAAACGCATTGCGGCGTTGCTGGACAAGGCCAAAAAGGAAGATATACCGGAAGTCAAACAAGCACCTAAAAAAACCTTTGATCAAGTCAAGCCACCAGAACTTGAGCAGCCAAAAGTAGTTTCTGCGACAGCCGAGCGCCAGGACTTTGGCCAGCCACTGACGATTTCCGAGGTCGATGCGGTGAAAGCCAAGATTGAAACTTGCTGGAGTATGCCGGGCGGGGCGAAAGGGGCTGAAAACTTCGTCGTACGTATTCAATTTGCCCTTAATCCGGATGGCAGTTTCCGGGGCGCACCGAAAATTATTGACCAGGGTAGCCATGCCGGGAACGAAGTTTTTTATCGCACGGCGTCCGAAGCTGCGTTGCGGGCCGTGCAAAAATGTGAACCTTATGACATGCTGCCGCGCGCCAAATACAAACGCTGGCAGGATATGGAAATGACTTTTGATCCGAAAGAGATGATGGGCGGATGACAGTTCAGATGATGAAACGTTTGCTATCGAACCGTATGGCGGCCTGTTTTCTCGGCCTGATATTTGTGTGTGCAGCTTTGACACCACAGGCCGCACATGCCTTGCTAAAAATCAACATCACACGCGGCAATGTGGACCCTATGCCCATCGCCCTCAGCCCGTTTTTTGCGGATACGGCATTGGGACAAAAAATGGCGCGGCAAATCCCGGATGTTGTTGCCGCCGACCTTGCCCGCTCAGGGTTGTTCCGGCCCATTGAGCGTTCCGCTTTTATCCAGACGCCCGAGGCCATGCAAGTGGGCCCGCGTTTTGCCGACTGGCGTGTGATCAATGCCCAGGCTTTGCTGACTGGCAAAACAGAAATTGATGCGGCTGGTCGCATGCGCGTCGAGTTTCGCTTGTGGGATGTTTTCGCGGGCCAGCAAATGACGGCCCTGGTCTACACAGCCCCGTCGAGCAATTGGCGACGGGTGGCGCACCTTATTTCAGATGCCATCTATAAGCGCCTGACGGGTGAAGAAGGCTATTTTGATACGCGCATTGTTTATGTCTCGGAAGTGGGTCCGGCGGACAAGCGCATCAAACGTCTGGCAATCATGGATCAGGACGGTGCCAACCACCATTTTTTAACCGATGGCTCCAACCTGGTGCTGACGCCGCGCTTTTCACCGACGCTGCAAGAAATCACATATCTGTCTTATTATAAGAAACGGCCACGGGTTTATATTTACAACATCGATACAGGCCAACAGGAATTGTTGGGTGACTTTGACGGCATGACCTATGCGCCGCGTTTCTCACCCGACGGCAACAAAGTTATCATGAGCAAGGCCAGCGGCGGTAATTCCGATATCTTCACCATGGACCTGCGCACCCGCAAGACCGTGCGACTGACCCGCCATTCAGCCATTGATACCTCACCGTCGTACGAGCCGACGGGCAAGCGGATCACTTTCAATTCCGATCGTGGTGGCTCACAACAGCTTTACGTCATGAACGCCGATGGCAGCCGGATCAAGCGCATCAGCTTTGGCAAAGGCCGATATGCGACACCGGTCTGGTCACCGCGCGGCGACTTGATCGCCTTCACCAAATTTACGGGCGGACGGTTTTATATTGGGGTTATGCGACCAGATGGTTCCGGCGAACGGTTGTTGTCCGAAAGCTATCTGGACGAAGGTCCAACCTGGTCGCCCAATGGCCGGGTGCTGATGTATTTTCGCCAAAACCGTCGCAACAAGGATGGCAGTGGCGGTCGTACCCGACTGATGTCGGTTGATCTAACCGGTTACAACGAGCGTGAAATCATCACCCCTACGGAAGCGTCTGACCCGGCCTGGTCCCCACTGGCGTCGTTGCCCCGGAATAGATGAGTGAAAGCGCTAAGAGGCCTGATCACGCTAAAAAGCCTCAAAAATTAAGGTTTATCGGCCAAAAGGGGCTTTGAGCGGTGCTTGATTCGGCAATATTTCAACTCTATAGTGCCCCCGACGGTCATGGCTTCTTGTTTTGACCGCAGAACTGCCTTATATGACAGTCTCTTAACCAGGTTTTAATCTGGTTAGACTTATTTTGGTGATACTGGTCTTGAGGGGAATACCCTGAGGGCGATGTTATTGCCCTGTCAGAAGTTATTGCCCGATCAATTGGCGATATCAGCTGATTAGATCAGTTGAATTGAATTAACTGATTTTCGCCCGAATTACTGCCGGAAGGTCTGGCAGTAATTGGTAAAACGAATTAGCCCGGACTGGTTTGATCCAGCCCAATGGGAATGAACCAGGAGTTCTCGATGCGACTTAAAGCATTAACCGCCCTTTCGGCACTTCTTTTTGTTGCGGCGTGCGCAACGCCAGCTGAAGAGTCAACTGATTCTGCCGGCAGCGGTGCAGCAACGACAAGTACAACGTCGTCTTCGACAACGTCCAGTGCGGGTTCAACAACCGCAGCTCCGGCCGCGAAGATGGTCAAGCCTGCTGGTCCAGCTGCTGGTTCGCAAGAAGACCTGGTCGTCAATGTTGGTGACCGCGTCTTCTTTGGTTATGACCAATACACAATCAAAGCCCGTGCCCGTGGCACGCTGGAGCGTCAGGCCGCATGGCTGCGTCGCAATGCCAGTGCCACGATCACAGTGGAAGGCCACTGTGACGAGCGTGGCACACGTGAATATAACCTCGGACTTGGTCAGCGTCGCGCCGACGCGGTTAAAAAATACCTGGTCGCCCTGGGTGTTGCTGAAAACCGTATCGCGACAATTTCCTACGGCAAAGAACGTCCGGTTGCCATGGGCTCCAATGACGAAGCCTGGGCCCAGAACCGTCGTGGTGTAACGCACATTAACTAAGCGACGATAGATATCTGATCGCTTTTGCGGTCCCGAAAGCCCCGCCGATTCGGCGGGGTTTTTTGTGCGAAGAACGCATGACCAGAATAACTTCAAGCTGTCCTGCAGGTTTTCAGATATCCTGTTTCACTCAGACCGGCGGCTAAAATGATATGGTCACGGGCCTTCGGCAGAACGACGGTTTGTGGAAGAACAAAGTTTTGTACAGTTAGAGCATTTTCGGAATTCGCGGAAACGCAGCATTTTTTCAAAGCAAAGATGTGTGCAAACATTCGAAGCCGAAGCGATTCCCTATAAACCGGAATTGCCCTGATCCGCCTATACGCCCACCTTGCCTTCCAGTTGAATGCGCAACTGGGCCGTATCGGTAATATCCAGATAGCTGTGCAACATGGCTCCGTCCGGCAAGGGCACGGTGGCATGACGCAGAACCACACCATCCGGTCGACGAATGATATGTTCGCCGGTGTCACGCCCCAGCGTGCCACGAATGATAACCTCTTTCAGTTGCAACCAACCTTCTTCGTCAGTGATATCGGTTTGAAACAACGGGCGGGTCAGTTCGATAATTTCAGAGATATGCGGCTCACGCGCCAGCAGCTTGGCGTCCAGGTTCCAGACCTTGGCATAACCGGAATTGAACAGCTTCAAACGGCCATCCGAGCCAAAAACGGCGACACCTTCGAACAAATGATCCAGTGTCGCCTGTTGCACGGCAACAACGGTATTGCGCGCCCGCTCCAGTTCCAGCCGGTCGCTGACATCTTCGAAAATGAACAGCAGGCCACCCAGGGGGTGGGGGGATGTCACTTCACGTAAGGTCCTGCCATCCGGCAAATGGACCTGTTCTTCCTGGCGGTCGATGACGCTGGTATAGAGGCTCATGATGGCAGCTTTGTAGGCTGGAAAATTTGCCTGTTCGGGTAACTGCCGACTGTCGCGAAGACGCTCCAGAATATCACCGTGAGAGGGTCCGCTGGTCAGCCAGTCTTCATCCAGCTGCCAGATCCGGGCGTAAGCGGCATTGCAGAAAACCAACTGTTTGTCGGCGCCAAAGATGGCTATGCCGGACAACAGCTGATCAAAGACATCATTTTGGGAATCGATATAGCGGGCCAGCTCGCCAGCGGCATCATCGCGTTCCGTGACATCGTGGGCATACCCTGCTGCGCCACCATTTTGTAGGGGAGTTTCAATCAATTCATAGGTCCGCCGGGCACCGCCGACCACAAAGCGTCGGCGTTCTACTTGAGTATTGCCGCTTTCCCTGGCTTCACGGGCAAGGCCACGGGCACTGTCATTGCTGATACCTGGCACCAGTTCCAGGCCCTGCTCAACCACGTGGGCAAAGTCTGCTTCTACAGCGGTGCAATATGTTTTATTGGCCCAGGTGACCTCAAGTCCAGCTCCCCGCCGCCAGACCGGGAAGGGGGCCTGATCCAGCAACATGCGCATCAATTCAGCATCCTGCAAAACTGCCGACAGTCGTTCAGACGAGGTTGCCGCAAGGGCTTCCAATTCCGCCAGTTCATGAAACCAGACCACCGCCGCACCACTAACCGCAAGGATACCCCGGGTGCGAATAGAGGCACTGCCATGGGTAGATTGTAGTTCCAGATCAAAGGCCACCCCGTCCGAGCGCAAGCCGCCAACGGCCCGCCGGAACTGGACAAAATGCTCCGCCCTGAAAGCGGGCTCCAGAATATCGATACCGGCAATGGTCACGGGATCGAGACGAAACATGCGCCCCAGTTTTTCCGACGCTGCCGCCCGATCCCCGCCACGGGGCCAGATGAGATACCCATCCTGAGCCGTCGCCAGCAAATCTTCTGCGGCGCCCATCAGGTCATCAATGGTCGCCCGCTCGTCCGCAATCGCCACCCGCCAGCGCCGACCGCGCAGCCACAGGATGGCAGCGATCCCCAACGCCCCCAACGACAACACGACCGCGCCAAAGACGATCAAAATCGTTGTCGCCGCCGCCCCTGTCGAGGACTCGTTGGCGGCCATAGCTGTGCTGTCTGGCAAAAGCACTGCCGCCAATATGATTGCTGTTACAAATTTTTGCATATCTACCGTTAAACCTAGAACCAGATTCTTAACAGGTAAGGCGAATTCGCAACTTACAAAATCGCTTCTGCAGTTGTATCAGTTGCCTACCCCTTGGCCAATACAACGCTGTGTTTCCGTTTAAGCCGGAAGCACCCTAGTAAGGAAACAAAACAGGCGGAACCGGGTTTTCCCTGGTTCCGCCTGTTAAGCAACTATTTCCGTCATGGCCGGACTTGATCCGGCCATCCACGTCTTTTGGCCGATTTCGTTAAGACGTGGGTACCCGGGTCAAGCCCGGGCATGGCGGAGTTTAATAATTAGTAACGATAATGATCCGGCTTGAAAGGGCCAGCCTGATCAACGCTGATGTAAGAAGCTTGCTCATCCGTCAGAGTTGTCAGTTGCACACCAAGACGCTCCAGGTGCAGCATGGCAACTTTTTCATCGAGGTTTTTCGGCAGGACATAGACCTTGTTTTCGTATGTCTCTGAATGATCCCACAGTTCCATTTGCGCCAGAACCTGGTTAGCAAAAGATGCGCTCATGACAAAGCTTGGGTGGCCAGTGGCACAGCCCAGGTTCACCAGACGGCCTTCAGCCAGCAAGATGATACGTTTGCCATCAGGAAATTCGACTTCGTCGACCTGTGGCTTAACATTGTGCCATGCCAGGTTCCGCAGGGCATTGACCTGAATTTCAGAATCGAAGTGGCCAATGTTGGAAACAATGGCGCGATCCTTCATGGCCCGCATGTGATCGATGGTGATGACGTCGACGTTACCGGTGGTGGTGACAAAGATATCGCCCTTGGAGGCCACATCGTCCATCTTTACAACTTCAAAACCTTCCATGGCGGCCTGCAGTGCGCAGATGGGATCGATTTCGGTGACCATGACGCGCGCGCCCTGGCCTTTGAGACTGTCTGCACAGCCTTTGCCCACATCGCCAAAGCCAGCGACAACGGCAATTTTACCGGCCAGCATAACGTCGGTGGCGCGCTTCAGGCCATCGATCAAGCTTTCGCGGCAACCATACAGGTTATCGAATTTTGATTTGGTGACGGAGTCATTGACGTTGATGGCTGGAACCTTCAACGAACCGGCTTTTTCCATTTCGTACAAACGGTGCACGCCAGTCGTGGTTTCTTCGGACAGGCCTTTGACGTTGCCCAGCAGTTCGGGATAGTCGTCATGCATGATCTGGGTCAGATCGCCGCCGTCATCCAGAATCAGGTTTGGCTGCCAGCCGTCGGGACCGTTGATGGTTTCCTTGATGCACCAAACGGCTTCTTCCTCGGTCTCGCCCTTCCAGGCAAAGACAGGAACGCCCGTGGCGGCAATGGCGGCAGCTGCCTGGTCTTGTGTCGAGAAAATGTTGCAAGAAGACCAGCGCACTTCGCCACCCAAAGCGGTCAGGGTTTCAATCAGCACAGCGGTTTGAATTGTCATGTGCAGGCAACCCGCGATGCGGGCACCTTTCAGGGGCTGGGTCGCGCCAAATTCGCTACGCAGAGCCATCAGGCCAGGCATTTCGGTTTCGGCAATGGCAATTTCCTTGCGGCCCCATTCGGCCAGGGAAATGTCAGCAACCTTATAATCGGTAAATTCGCTCATGATAATGCTCCGGTTAGCGTTTGTTCAAACTGTAAGAGTCCGGCGGGAGGCCGCCGACCATCGATAAAATTCAATAAAGTGTGGGTTATTAACGGGATTTCGCGCACATCCAGCCACCCTGATCACTTTTCAGGGTGGTCTATAGCAGCGAGCGGGCAATCAATCAAGCATAAAGAAATGCTTATGTATTGATATGTACTGGTTATTCTTCCCCGAAACGGTCAGCAACCAGCCGTTCAAGGGCGGCCATAGCCTCAGCCGCCTGGGGGCCTGTGGCCGTGATATCGATATGACAATCCGTAGCTGCGGCCAGCATCATCAGGCCCATGATGGAAATACCGGAAACCGTGTTACCACCTTTGTGTACGATGATTTCGGCGTCAAATTCGCCCGCCAATTTGACAAAACTGGCAGCGGCTCTGGCGTGCAAACCGCGTTTGTTGACGATTTTCACCCGGCGCTGGATTTCACCTTCAGAGGCTTCTTTATTTTGGGCCCCGGACATCAGGGCATCAGTCTTCGGTCAAAAGGGCCGAGGCCACATTGATATATTTGCGCCCGGCTTCCTGGGCCGCGGTGACAGCAGCCTGCAGGTCGCACTTGCTGCGCACGCTGGCCAGCTTGATCAACATAGGCAGATTGATACCGGCAATGACTTCAATATTAGCCTGATCCATGATCGAGATGGCCAAATTGGAAGGCGTGCCGCCAAACAGATCCGTCAGAACAACCACGCCATCGCCCGTATCAACTTCTGCTACAGCCTTGAGTATATCGTTCCGGCGGCGATCCATGTCGTCTTCCGCGCCAATGCACACAGTTTGCACATTGTCTTGCGGTCCCACCACATGGATGCAGGCGGCGACAAATTCGTCGGCCAGATTTCCATGCGTGACCAGAACCATACCGATCATTTAGAATTTCTTTCGTTCATATAATGCGCAATTCAGGTTTTTAATTCTTCGGATGCCTCAAATGACGAGGCTGCTGCAATGGGCAATTTACCATCCCGCTCCAGCTCGCGATGACGGACATAAACGGTCTCGCCAACTGATTCAAACCACTGTCGCAGGCGTTCACTTAAATAAACGGAGCGATGTTGGCCGCCTGTGCAGCCCATGGCAATGGTCAAATAGCTTTTTCCTTCACGTTTGTAATGCGGCAGCAACTGCCCCAGCAAACCGGTCAGAGACTGCAAAAAGGGCTTAAAGGCCGGATCGCGCGCGATAAAGTCGCCAACTTCGGCATCCAGACCAGTGCGTTCGCTCAGATTTTCATCATAATGCGGGTTGCTTAAAAAGCGCACATCGAAGACCAGATCGGCTTCCCGGGGCAGCCCTTGGCGATAGGCAAACGAGGTCACCGTGACCGTCATGCCGGCATTATCGTTCAGCCCATAACGGTCTTCCATCATCTTCCTGAGTTCCGCCACCCCCAGATTGGTGGTGTCGACCAGCAGATCAGCTGCTTTTCTCAAAGGAGCCAACAATTCAGCTTCATGGGCGATGCCATCCACCACGGGTCGGTCAGCCGCCAGCGGATGTCGCCGCCGGGTTTCCGTAAAGCGACGGCGCAAGGTGTGTTGATCGCAATCCAGAAACAACAAATCCAGATCGATATCAGATCGCCGACGCAAAGAGGCCATCAGATCAAGCAAAGCCGTAACGGCAAAATCACGGCTGCGAAAATCAATGCCAATGGCCACAGCATCCGCCAGGCCTTCAACACCTGTCGTGCCTTCGGGCCCGTGCAGCAATCGACCCAGCAGGGCCAGGGGCAAATTATCGATGGCTTCGTAGCCAAAGTCTTCCATGCATTTCAAGACGGATGTCTTGCCCGCCCCGGACATGCCGGAAATAAGAACAACCTTTGTTTTGGTCATCAGATTTTGGGCTGCCATCATATCTCGATACTCGCGCGACCCGCCGCCACCGCGACAATGACCCCGACCTTGGCCATGGCCGAACTTTCAAAAGGTTGTAATTTCCACAGCGGCAGGGTTGTGCCGGCAATGTCGACTTCGTCCGGTTCCGGCAATCGTTCAATTTCTGTATCGACTCCCACCAGATCAATGATTGCCACAAGGGCAGCCTTGCTCGCCACCGGCAAATGCACGAGGCCAACACCGCGGACCTCCAGCATGCCGCGAATGGTTTGTGGGGCGCTGGCCAGCAGGCCTTCTTCGGTCAGTTCAAGATCAACCTGGTCATCGGCGACCAACTGCGCCCCGTCATCGATCAAGCGCAAGGCCAGATCGGATTTGCCGATGCCAGAAAGGCCGCGCAACAGCACAGCTGCGGCGACGCCAGCTTCTTCCACAAGGGGAAAGGCTATACAGGTTCCATGGACCAGGGTCATAAGGGCGGAGCGTGACGCCGCTTGGCCCCCAAGTCAATATGAGACAATCACCTGAATTAAATTGACGCGTTTATCTTTGGCAACCGGACTTCAAACCGAGCGCCTGACACCACTCCATCTGCACCTGTTATATTGCTGGCTGTAATGCTGCCGTCATGGGCCAGAACAATCTGTTGGGAAATCGACAAGCCCAGGCCGGAATGCACGCCAAAATCTTCTCCCGCAGGACGTTCGGAATAAAAGCGTTCAAAGACGGCCACAAATTTCCCCTCCGGCAAGCCTGGCCCCTCGTCTTCAACAATCAGTTTCGCTTTGCTGCCGGCATCAATCACAGTTAATCGCACCAGACCCAGTGGTGGACTGAAAGATGTTGCATTGTCCAGCAAGTTCCACACGACCTGGCCAAGTCGGTCTGCCATGCCCGGTACGATCAGCGTACCCTTGTTTGCAGCTTCGACGCCCAGCTCGTTCTCGATCACCAGTTCAAAGGTTGGACCAGTATCGGATACGGGCGTTGTGCGGGCCATATCGATCAGGGTTTCGCACAGTGCAATCAGGTCCAGGGGCTCCGGTTCACTACGGGCCAATTCCGCATCCAGTCGCGAGGCATCGGAGATATCACCGATCAGCCGATCCAGCCTGCGAATATCATCATTGATAATCGCTAACAGACGCGCCTGCGCCTCCTTGTCTTTCGACTTCTCCAGAACTTCAACAGCACTTTTAATGCTGGTTAGTGGATTACGGATTTCGTGCGCTACATCAGCCGCAAAACCTTCAATGGCATCCAGACGTTGATACAGAGCCGTCGTCATTTCCCACAAGGCACCGGACAAGTCACCGATTTCGTCTCCCCGGCGGCGCAGGTCCGGAATGCTTTCCCGTTGGCCTGGATGCTGGCGCACGGTTTCTGCTGCTTCCGCCAGATGATGCAAGGGCCGCACAATGGAAGCCGCCAGATACAGCGACAACAAAACCGTGACGCCCAGGGCCACGACGAACACACCCAAAATGGCAAATCGGGCTTCGGCGACCGAGCGTTCCACATCCGCGGTCCCGGCGCTGAGCATCAAGGCACCAAGTATTTTTTTGAACCTTTGGACGGGGATCGCCACACTGACGATCACCTCGCCATCATCGGTGACCCGTCGCGATTGGCTGGCTTCGCCCTGCAGGGCATCGCGGGCTTCTTCGTAATTGGCTGCCGTTTGTCGGTCATTGTCTTTATAGGGGGGCAGATCATGGCGTCGGTGGAAGACGTGTCCCAGCCAGGCCCCAAAGCGCCGGTGAAGGGACGTGGCATCAGCCTCGTTACTCTCCAGTGGGCGGGCAATCACTTCACGCCCCGCTGATATCAACACCCGACTGTCAGCCAGGATCCGGCCATGATCGTCAAACAATCTGGCCCTCGCACCCGTCAAGGCAACAAGTCTGCGAACCATGGTCCGGGCCCCACGCGGGTTCAACACCGGCAATCCCCGTGCATCATTTCCCGCCGCTTCTCCCAAAGCCCCGGCAATGATTGTGCCGTTCGTGGCCAAGGCGTCGATCTTGACCTCAAGCAACCCTTCTCGATATTGATCCAGATACAAAAGTCCGGCCAGCAACAGCGCCAGAGCCAACACATTGATCGCCAGGATGCGCAGCGTTAAGGGCGAAATATGTTTGCGGGCGCGGATCAGCATTTTATCAGGTGAGGGCCTGTGAAACGTTTGTATTCAGCACCAAGCTATCCCTCCCGGTAGCGATAACCAACACCGTACAAGGTTTCGATCATATCAAAGTCACCGTCATGTTGGCGGAACTTGCGTCGCAATCGTTTGATGTGGCTGTCCACAGTGCGGTCATCGACATAGACATTTTCGCTATAGGCGGCATCCATCAACTGATCGCGGTTTTTGACATGGCCCGGACGCTGGGCCAGGGCGCGCAGGATCAGGAATTCGGTGACCGTCAATTGAACGGGGATGTCTTTCCATTTGCAAAGATGACGATCCGGATCCAGCACAAGATCACCCCGGACAATGGCATTTTCACTTTTTGTGTCGTCATCGCCCTGACCAATATCGGCCCGGCGCAGGACAGCGCGGATGCGTTCGATCAACAGTCGTTGCGAAAAGGGTTTGCGGATGTAGTCATCAGCCCCGATCTTGAGACCGAGAACTTCATCGACTTCGTCATCTTTCGAGGTCAGAAAAATGGCTGGCACGTCGCTTTTGCGCCGCAATTTGGTCAACAGCTCCATGCCATCCATGCGTGGCATCTTGATGTCCAGCACCACAAGGTCAGCAGGCTTCTCCATCAGACCGCGCAGGGCTTCGGCTCCATCGCGATAGGTCCGCACGATAAAATCCTCAGCTTCCAGGGCCATGGAAACCGACGTCAAAATGTTGCGGTCATCATCCACCAGGGCGATGGTCATAGCATCCTGTTTACTCATATAATGAGTCCTCGCGCATTTTCATATGTGGCATCCCTCTGTTTTCAGGTCTGCCAGTGTGCACAGCCTTTGTGACACGACAAAGGTCAAACTGTGACGGAACTGTGGCGCACCAAAGCGACTATATTCGCTAAAGGCAAATATCCAAAGCCGACGTTTCTAAAGTCGACGGATGGGCCGTCGGGCCAGCCAGCGGAAGCGTAAACCCAGCAAGACGGCCGCAAGGACGACACCGGCCAGCATTCCGCCCATCAATCCAGGTGCACCATACCCCCGACTAAATCCGACCCAGGCCGCGAACGGTATGGCCACGGCCCAGAAAGAAAACCCATACAACAGCACCGGTGTCCAGACTTCACCACAAGATCGCAGAACAGACATTAAAACACCCTGCGCGCCATCAAAGACCAGCAGCAAGGCGGAAACCAGAACAGTCGCTGTTGCGATGGCCATAACTTCTGGATCGGACGTATAAACACCCACCAACTTATCCGGAATGAACACAAAGGCCACGCCGATAAATGCCATGGCGACGCAGGTCAGGCCGACACCCACCCAGGCGGCACGGAAAATACCTTGTTGATCATCACGACCAATGGCGTTGCCAACCCGCACACCTGTGGCCACGCCAAACCCGATAGCCACCATGAAGGCGAGGGCAATCAGGTTCTGGGCAATTTGATAAGCGCCCAGGGCTGCAGTGCCGAGATATCCAGCCATCAGGACCAGACTGGAAAATGCACTGGCTTCAATACCTTGAGCGATGCCGAAAGGATAACCGATCTTGCGCAGGGTCTTGCCCAGCTGCCAACCTGGAAAACGGCCACCTCGTACACCAAATTCGACACTGTCTTTCATGGTCCAGGCATAAGCCACCAAGGCAATCATCATGAGCCAGCGAGAGATCGATGTGGCGATTACAGCGCCTTCCGCACCCAGGGCCGGGGCACCGTAATCACCAAAGATCAGCAACTGGTTCAGCAAGGCGTTTACGACAATCGCCACCATAGTGACGATCATTGAAGGCCGGGGTTTACTGATTCCCTCAAGGAAGAAACCTGTCGCCACCATCATCAAGATGGCTGGCATGCTCCAGGCGTATTGTATCATCAGGCGGCCACCACCGGCGGCAATGCCCGGATCCTGACCGATCAGCAGCAAAAACTCCTCGCCGAACAGACAGAGCAGACCGACAATGATACCAAGCCCCAGACCGTGCACCAGGCCCAGCCGCAAGATGCCACCGCATTGTGCATGATCGCCCGCGCCATGGGCCTGCGCCGTGAGAACCATAGTTCCAAACAACATGCCAATCCCAACCAGCATCAGAGTAATCTGCGTGGCCATGGCGATACTGAGATGCGCAAGTTCGATCTGACCGGCATGTCCGGTCATGGCAACGTCAGTCGAGACCATGATCATCAAGCCAGAGCGCGACAGAACCACAGGCCAAGCCAGCGCCAGGGTAAGGCGAACATGGTCGGAAAAAGTCCGCACCGGGACAGGTGCATTGATTTGGGAGGCGTTGTCCATCGCCGGAACATATCCCATTCACCTGGTCCCATGATACAGTGCGAAAGACAAAATTTATTAGGGTTTGGACGAAACCAAATGACCAAGACAGACCTCGCTCAAAAAACTGACAATCCGGCTGCGGATGCCCGGCGTATTATGCGCCAGTGTTTGACGACCAGCCTGGCGACTATTGATAAATCAGGCGCACCCTTTGCGAGCCTGGTCCTGGCGGCTTGCGATATGGACGCTGGTCCGATTCTGTTGATGTCGACCCTGGCCAGCCACACTCGCAACATTGACCGGGACGGGCGCGTCTCCCTGTTGTTCGATGGCACACGAACAACAGACATTCCCATGACAGGGTCAAGGGTTACGGTATCGGGTAAGCTTGAGCGTTCAGATCAAGACCGTCATCGTCAGAGATTTCTGCGCCGCCATCCGGATGCGGCTCTCTATGCTGATTTTGGTGACTTCAGCTTTTTCAGCCTGCAAGCGGATCTGACCCATTTTGTGGCAGGATTTGGCCAAGTGAACAGGATCAAGGGGGGTGACCTGTTGATGTCTGCCCCCTGCACCGCCGAACTGGCAATGCGCGAAGCAGATATTCTCGATCACATGAACGCGGATCATACTTCAGCCCTGGATAATATGGCCCGACATTTTGGTGGATCAGACCGAGGCGGCTGGTTAATGACCGGCATGGATGCTGAAGGCGTTGATTTACGCCTTGGCCATGGGGTTATTCGCATTGATTTCCCTGAAATATTGCCAGATATCGATCAAGCCAGGGCATTTTTGGTAAACCTTGCAAAAACAGCTGCTTAAGTCCACAAAACAGGTTCGAATTCGGCTTGCAAACCAGTTAGAAAAAAGTTATCCACAGGAATCTTTCTGGCAACCTTCAGTCCCGGTTGCGCCTTGCTGAACACGACTTTAAGGTTTTGTCCCAAGTTTAAGATGTACCTTTTTTTAGCCGCCAATTTCGGAGACCCCCCCGTTGAAAACCACCGGCCCCTATGTATCGAGCAATGGCCTCGATCAACAAGGCGTTCGCAACGCCAATATCGCCAACTGGAATCTTTCCGTCCCTACACTCTATGAACACGCAATCCGTCGGGGCGAAGCCTCCATGGGTTTGGGCGGTGTGCTTTTGGCCGAAACCGGCCAACACACTGGCCGTTCCGCCAACGACAAATTCATTGTTGACGAGCCGCAGAATCACGATGCCATCAGTTGGGGCAAAGTAAACAAACCGGTTTCGGAAGCAGTCTTCGACAATCTGCGTACCCAAATGCTGGCTTATTTGCAGTGCCGTGACCTTTATATCAAGGACAGCTGGGCCGGTGCAGATCCGGCGTGGCGCGTTGGTGTGCGAGTGATTACGGAAAATGCCTGGCATGCCATGTTCGCGCACAACATGTTCCTGCAGCCGACCGCAGAGGAACATGCCGACTTCAATCCTGATTTCACCATCATTCATGCGCCAAACTTCCAGGCCAACCCGGAAACAGACGGCACCCGTTCTGAAGTCTTCGTTTTGGTTAATTTTGCCGAAAAGACGGTGCTGATTGGTGGCACTTCATATGCCGGTGAAATCAAAAAATCCGTTTTTGGCATCCTTAACTTCCTGTTGCCGCCGCAAGGCGTGTTGCCCATGCATTGTTCCGTCAATGTCGGCAAGGACGACGATGCGGCCATATTCTTTGGCCTGTCGGGTACCGGCAAAACGACCTTGTCAGCGGACCCTAACCGTACCCTTATCGGGGACGACGAACATGGCTGGGCAGACAATGGCGTCTTCAACTTCGAAGGTGGTTGTTATGCCAAAGTGATCAATCTGAGCGCCGAAGCCGAGCCTGAAATTCATGCCACTACAGGCCGTTTTGGTACCATCCTGGAAAATGTTGTGCATCACCCGGAAACCCGTGTTCTGGACCTGGATGACGGATCACTCACGGAAAATACCCGGGCCTCCTATCCGCTGGATTTCATTCCCAATGCTTCTGCCAGTGGCATGACCGGCCATCCGAAAAATGTTGTCATGCTGACCGCCGACGCCTTCGGGGTTCTGCCGCCCATCGCCAAATTGACGCCTGAACAAGCCATGTACCACTTCCTGTCCGGCTACACCGCCAAGGTTGCCGGTACCGAAAAAGGCCTTGGGAACGAGCCTCAAGCCACATTCTCGACCTGCTTCGGCGCGCCGTTCATGCCACGCCACCCCACTGAGTATGCCAAATTGTTGGGCGAAAAGATCGCCCGTCATGAGGTCACCTGCTGGCTGGTCAATACAGGCTGGACCGGCGGTGCTTATGGCACCGGCCACCGCATGCCGATCAATCACACGCGTGCCTTGCTGACAGCAGCACTGGATGGTGGCTTGGCCGCCGCACCAGTTCGCCAAGATACCAGCTTTGCCTTGAATGTGCCGGAATCCTGCGAAGGCGTGCCTGCTGAAGTTTTGACGCCGCGCGAGACCTGGTCTGACAAAGGGGCCTATGATTCAACAGCCCGTGATCTGGTGGGTCGTTTCAGTGCCAACTTCGAGCAATTTGAAAAAAGTGTTGCCGATAGCGTCAAGGCCGCCGCCCCGCGCGCAGCCTGACGGTTTTCGAAGTATCAATGAGGTCGGCCTGTATCGCAGGTCGGCCTTATTGTGTTCAGGCGGACTGATTTATGCTGTTTCAATGGCCAGAGTGTTTCAGTATTGTTCTGAAACACAGGTTTGCCGCAAGGCATTGAAAGGAAATGCTAATATTAACCGAGGCGCTTCGGTTTTTACCGAAACCGCTTTAGACCCGCTGACAAGATCGTGTTACATTCTTTTTCAAGAAAATATTAACCATTTTGCGGCTTCGTGTATGATGGGTACGTATGTCCAACCGATTTCAAAGTCCGGGCGGGCATCTGGGGACATTAAAAATGGGGTCCAGCGCGGCATAGCCACGCTTGGGAATATCGGGACGACTGCATGTCAATTGCCACTTTATTAGGATTTTTGGCGGGTATGGGCCTGTTTATCGGGGCCATTGTCACAGCCACCGACAACTATTCCAGTTTTCTGAGCGGCCCCAGTATCGTTATGGTTCTGGGCGGTACCTTGTCGGCAACCTTTATCGGCTATCAGGCCCGCTATGTGTTGTTGGCCTTGCGCGACGTCGGCATGCTGTTCATCAAAGGCAAAGTCGACCGCAAGATGCTGACCCTTGAAACCGGCAAAATCATTCGCTGGGGATATCTCGTCAAGAAGCAGGGATTGCTGGCCCTGGAAAAAGAAATCAAGGGTGCCAAAAAGCAGGACCATTTTCTGAATTACGGGATCGAACTGGTGATCTCCGGCTATTCGGGGGAAGAAGTCCGGTCCATGTTGACCGCTGCCTCAACCGGTGCTTTCCAACGTGCCATGGTGCAGGCAGATATCCTCAAAAATATGGCCGCAGCCGCCCCTGCCTTTGGCATGATCGGAACCCTGGTGGGGTTGATCGTTATGTTGCAATCTCTGGGCAGTGATCCAGGTGGACTGGGTGCCGGTCTGGCCGTCGCCATGTTAACGACATTGTATGGCGTGTTGCTGGCACGGATGATTTTTCTGCCGGCGTCTTCCAAGGTCATTCAGAAAGAGGGCATCCTCAGGTTCCGGAATTTCCTGGTGACAGAAGGCTTTTCCATGTTGGCCGATCACAAAAGCCCGCGTTACATTCAGGACAAAATGAACAGCTATCTTGATCCGTCAATCCATTACACCATGGACCAAAAAGGCGGTCGGCGTAAGAAAGCTGCCTGATCAGCATGAAATATGATCGGCATGAAAGAGTGACGACGTGAGTGATCCATCAGAAATAGGCAGCGACGCGGTTTCAGAAGACTGGCTGGTCACCTATGCCGATGCCATCACCATTTTGATGGCCTTTTTTGTCATGATGTTTTCCATCTCGGAGCCCAGTCCGGAAAAATTTGATGAAGTCGCTGGCGGCATCCTGGAAGAACTGGAAGGCAAGAATGCTGCCAAGGCCGAAGCCTTGCTGGTGATCGCCGCGGAAATGCAGGAAACCGTCGACAACTTCGAAGAAAACGACAGTGCTTCGATGGATTCCAGCGATAAAGGCATGACCTTTAACTTCAAAAGCAATTCCATGTTCAAGGGCGGCTCAGCCGTTGTCGTGCCTGAGGCAGAAGCGTCGCTTGATCATGTGGCACAGATGGTCAGCTTGATGGGTATTACCAATTATTCGGTGGAGGTCGAAGGCCACACAGATGATGTGCCGATCAAAACCAAACAATTTCCCTCCAACTGGGAATTGTCAGCGGCGCGGGCAGCAGCCGTTGTCCGCTGGCTGATCAGCCGGGGCGTCGATCCGGAACGCCTGCGGGCCGTGGGCTATGGTGACACGAAGCCCCTGTCCCCCAACCTGAATGACGAGGGCGAAGGCATTAAGGAAAACCGGGAAGAAAACCGTCGCATTGTAATCAAGATCGAACGTTGATCTGTTCCCAATCTGATCTGATTTAAGCCAAATGTGGACAGCTGAAATTCTCACCCTTGTTGGTGTCGTTTTTCTCTTTGCCGGTTTTGTCAAAGGCACGGTCGGCCTTGGTCTGCCCACGGTCTCACTAGCGCTTCTGGCCACGACCATCGGTTTGCAGCCCGCCATCGCCATGCTGTTGTTTCCTTCAATTGTGACCAATATCTGGCAAAGCCTTGCGGGTCCTCACCTGAAAATATTGTTGCGCCGACTTTGGCTGTTTTTGATTTGTGTTTGTTTGGGGACCTGGGTCGGTGCCGGGGTACTCGCGACCGTCGAGAGTTCCTTGTTGATGGCCATATTGGGCGTCATCCTTGTGGTCTATTCGTCCATCAGTCTGACCATGTTTCAGGTGCCGCCGCCCGGACGTTTTGAAAAAATTCTCAACCCTGTCATTGGTCTGATTTCCGGCTTCATGACCGGCATGACGGGCTCGTTTGTGGTGCCAGGCTCACTCTATTTACAAGCCCTGAAACTGCCACGGGAAATGTTGATCCAGTCTCTGGGCATGTCATTTACAACCGTTACTATTGCCCTGGGTTTTTCCATGGGTGGATTTGGCTTACTGAACGCGGACGTCCTCGGCGTCTCGGCCCTGGCCGTTGCACCGGCACTGGTCGGTATGTCTCTGGGTATTCGAATTCGAAATCGTTTGCCGGAAGACAAATTTCGCAAGGTCTTCTTTACCGCCTTGCTGGTCCTGGGTGGCTACATCACCGTACGCGCTTTTTGGTTCTAGACCAGCCGCCTTAAATCAATCTGAGCGACTTTTTCTCCAGCACTTTCAAGACCGTTTGCAGATCATGGCCACGACGCAGGATGCGTCCATGGGCCGACAGTACGGCATAGGCCCCCTGCTTGCGAGCGAGTGCCGGTGTCTTTGTAATCCGGTAATAGGCCCCTTCAGAGGCATGTCGGAACATGGAAAATGTTGCCTGGTTTTTCTCGAACCCCATGGCGTAGTCCCGGCAGTGGCCGGCCATCACCAGACGGCTGTACATTTGCAGAATAACTTCCAGTTCCTTGCGCTGGTAAACAACGACAGGGTCGGCGCTCGCACGTCCCTCTGTCGCGGTCCGTGCAGGTTTATAACTGCCGAGGGTAACGACGTCACTCATCTTTCGAACCGAACCCCCACGCTTGTCTTGTTCCCCAGAGAAGTCAAAAGCAAGATCATGACAAAATCATGACACTTTCTGTCTTTGCCGTCAAAAGTTAAGTCGTCTGCCGGGCATTAAGAAAACAGGCCGATTTGTGGCCACGGGAGACGTCTTCCAGTACCGGCCTCCCCTCTCGACAACGCGCTTCAACCTGCGGGCAACGATCGGCAAAGGCGCAGCCTACCGGCAGATCAATGGGGCTTTGCACATTGCCGCTCAGGCGCAGGCGCTTTTTACGCCCCGGCACCAATTGCGGCACAGCTTCCAGCAGGGCGCGGGTATAAGGGTGAACGGGATTGGCAAAGACCTCAACCGCCGGGCCATGTTCAACGATGGAGCCCAGATACATCACGGCCACTTCATCGCAAACATATTCGACCACGGCCAGGTCATGGCTGATCATCAAATAGGTCACACCGAACTGGTCCTGCAAATCCTGCAACAGGTTCAACACCTGGGCCTGTACGGAAACATCCAAAGCCGAAACAGGCTCATCCGCCACAATCAAGGTTGGCCGTGTAGCAAGGGCGCGGGCAATGGCAATGCGCTGGCGTTGGCCGCCGGAAAATTCGTGTGGGAACTTGTCGATATCAGTAGGCTTCAGACCGACTGAGGCAATGACTTCTGCCACGCGTTCAAGCCGTTCGGCCCGGCCCAGATTTTCCAGGGCCTCCAACGGTTCAGCCACAATGCGGGCGACCTTCTGACGCGGATCAAGCGAGCCAAAGGGATCCTGAAAGACCATCTGGAAATCCCGACGCTTGTCGCGCAAGGCATCCGGCGTCAGGCCTTCAAGATGCGCACCTTCAATTTCGACCCTGCCGCCATCCAGCGGTTCCAGCGCCATGACACAGCGGGCTAATGTTGATTTGCCGCAACCACTTTCACCCACCACGCCCAGACTGCGTCCGCGTGAAATAGAAAAACTGACACCGTTCAGGGCTTGGACAACAGCGGGTGGACGGAACAAACTTTCGCGCGGCAAGGTGTAGTGACGCACCACATTGGTGGCCCGAACAACGTCATCAACAACCGCTTCGACTTGCGTGTCGGTCATGCGCCCGCCTCCGAAGTTGCCATCCTGCTTTTGGCATCATCCGGTTTCAGACAGGCAACCCGGTGCCCTGCATCATTCGCCACATCATGCACGGTTGGCATGGTGCCCGCGCATTTATCATCGGCCAGATCACAACGATCTGCAAAGGTACAGCCCGGTGGCAGGTCCGCCAGTTCCGGTACCAGACCGGGAATCGTTGACAGCCTGGTTCGCGACTTTCCCTTGCCGCCACTGCCCAGTTTCGGCACGGCTGCAAACAGGCCTTGTGTATAAGGGTGCGCCAGATGCTGGAATAGAGACGCTGTCGGTCCGGTTTCAACGCCCGCCCCGCCATACATCACCAACACTCGATCAACAGTTTCTGCAATGACACCCAGATCATGAGATATCAGAATCAGTGCCATACCGCTTTCCGAGACCAGGTCCGCGATCAGATCGAGGATTTGCCCTTGGATCGTCACATCAAGGGCCGTTGTCGGCTCGTCCGCAATCAATACGTCGGGCTTGCAGGAAAGCGCCATTGCGATCATCACGCGCTGGCGCTGGCCGCCGGACAACTGATGTGGATAATTATCCAGGCGCTGCCTCGCACTTGCAATGCCAACCCGTTCCAGCAATCGCACCGCTTCGGCGCGGGCTTCGTCACGGGTCATGCCCTGGTGGATCAGCATGGGCTCGGTCACCTGGCGACCAATGGTGTGCAGCGGATTCAGGGAGGTCATGGGTTCCTGAAAGATCATGGAAATACGATTGCCGCGCACGCCGCACATTGCATCTTCATCCAGGGCCAGTAAATCTTGTCCGCCCAGACTGATGCTGCCCGTCGTGACGCCATTTTCCGGCAACAGGCCCAGCAAAGCCAGGGCCGTCATGGATTTACCGCAGCCACTTTCGCCCACAATCCCCAGGGTTTGGCCCCGGTCCAGATCAAAGCTTAAATTCCGGACTGCCCGCGCCGGACCACGCGAAGTTGCCAGCGTGACATCAAGGTTTTTGACTTCCAACAAGGCCATGTCTAGCGACCTCTCGTCAGGCGCGGATCGAGAATATCGCGCAAGCCATCACCCAGCATATTCAGCCCCAGCACCGCAAGGAAAATCGCAGCCCCTGGAAAAATCGCCAGATACGGCTTGATAGTGGCATAGGTCTGGGCGTCGTTCAGCATGCGCCCCCAGCTCGGTTCCGGCGGTTGCGTGCCGATACCCAGATAGGACAAGGCGGCTTCGGCCAGAATGGCGATGGCAAAACTGATGGTGGCCTGAACCACAATGACGCTGGTGATATTTGGCAGCACATGTTCGACGGTGATGCGAAAGCGTCCCTTACCCGCTGCCTTGGCCGCCATGATATATTCCCGCGACCAGATGGCATTGGCGGCACCGCGTGAGATACGGGCGAAGACGGGTATATTGTAAATGCCGATGGCGAGGATGGAATTGACCGCCCCCGGTCCCAATATTGCTGTAATCATGATGGCCGACAAGACGGCTGGAAAGGCGAAAGTAAAGTCAGAGAAGCGCATTATCAACTCCTCCGTCCAGCCCCGTTTGGCGGCGGCCCACAGTCCCAGTCCCACACCCAGAAATACACCAATGCTGACCGCCACAATGCCCACGATCAGAGAGTTCTGCGCGCCGACCATAATCATGGACAGGATGTCCCGGCCCAGATGATCTGTGCCCAGCCAATGCTCCAGGGAGGGAAGTTGAAGGCGGCTGCGGATCGCAAGTTCAACGGCGGAATGCGGTGTCCAAACCGCGCTGAGGAAAGCACAAACAATAACCAGGCCCGTCAGCACCGCACCGATAACAAAATTCCGGTACCGTGTCATAAGAGTGAGGGCCGCCATGAGCTGATTTTTGCTGACAGGTTCAGACATCATGCACCTTCAGGCGCGGATCAATTACCGCATAGGTCACGTCGACCACAAAGTTCACCACAATCACCATGCCCGCCAGCAACAGGACAATGTCCTTGACCACGGGCATATCGCGGTTGGCGATTCCCTGGAACACCAGTTTGCCGAGGCCGGGCAAGGAAAACACACTTTCAATGACGATAGTGCCAGCCAATAGATTGGCGAATTGAAGGCCCATGACTGTAATTACCGGGATCAAGGCGTTGCGCAGGACATGCCGCCACAGGGTCTGGCTGCGGGTTAATCCCTTGGCGCGGGCGGTGCGCACATAATCTTCGCGGAAAGTTTCCAGCACGGCGGAGCGTGTGGTGCGGGCCAAAATGGCCGCTTGCACAGTGGCCAAGGCAATGGCCGGCAGAAACAGCGACTTTACCGCCAGCCAAACGCCGTCTTCCCACTGAACAAAACCACCCGCCTTGAACCAGCCAAGGTTCACGGCAAAAAACAGTATCAACAAGATACCAAACCAGAAATTGGGCACGGCAATACCCAGCTGACTAAAGGCCATGACCACATAATCACCCGGCTTATTATGACGCGACGCGGCAAACACACCCAGACCAAGCGCCACAACAATGGTAATCAGCATGGCAAAAATGGCCAAAGGCACGGTCAGGGCCATGGCACCCCAGACCAGTTCCATCACCGGCACGGAATAGGCATAGGAGATTCCGAAATCCCCCTGCATCATGCCCCACATCCAGTCGAAATAGCGCAATACAGCTGGTTCATCCAGCCCCAGCTTCAGGCGCAACGCCGCATAGGCTTCCTCGTCTGCATCCGCCCCCAGAAGGGTCATGGACGGATCGCCCGGCAGAATCTCCAGCACCAGGAAAACGACGATTGAGGCACCCAGAAGGGTTGCCACAAAGGTCAAAAACCGCTTGGCCAAAAAAACGCTCATGCCTGCGCCCGCTGTCTGTAATTTCCCCGTAGTGTCATGCCCAAACGTTACCGAAGGGGGGGCACAGGGTCAATCGAGGATAGAAGATCTAAAGATTACCTGAATAATACCAGTTGGCCTCGCCCAACAAATAAATATGCTTGACCTTCTAGCCACTGGAAGCCCCAAAATCAGGACATGAACATATTTTCAAATTTCTCTGAGCGACTGCCTTTTTTGGGGATTGTCGCTTTCTGCTTCATCGGGGCCCTGTTGCTAGGTTGGAAATTCATAGGTTCAAATTTGAATTCGGTTGAGGTTACCGTGCCTGTACTTTCTGATCCAGCGCGAACCGGCAAGATAGCCTTTGATGCCAATTGTGCTGTCTGCCATGGCCCCGACGCCAGCGGATCAGATCAGGGACCACCTCTGATTCACAATATCTACAATCCAGGCCACCATGCAGATATTTCATTTGTCATGGCAGCAAAAAAAGGGGTTCGTGGCCACCACTGGCGATTTGGCAACATGCCGCCCCAGCCTCAAGTCGACGATGCTTCAATCTCGCTGATTATTCGCTATGTCCGGGAAGTTCAGATAGCCAACGGTATCGTTTACCAGGCACACAAGATGTAGTAGCGAAAGAGATAAATGATTTCCTCAGCCTTGGTCAGAAAGATTGGTGTTTTAGTTATCAGTGTTGTGCTCGCTGGACTTGTCTGGCTGTGGATTGCTGACAATTCCTTTGGCACATCCATCAAACTTTTGCCTGGTGAATCGTCGGTTGTTCGCTTGGGGAAAAAAGTCTACGCCGTCAATTGTGCATCCTGTCACGGTGATAAATTGCAGGGCCAAATAAACTGGCAACAACGAAATGCCAACGGCAACCTGCCCGCCCCACCACACAATGAAACCGGTCATACATGGCACCATAATGACAAACTTCTTTTTGATCTGACAAAAAAGGGACTGAAAGTGATTGCCGGTGCAGACTACAAAACCAACATGCCGACTTATGAAGACATTTTATCGGATCAGGAAATCATTGCTGTATTGTCCTTCATCAAAAGCACCTGGCCCGAAGAAATCCGTACACGCCACGACGCCATGAATAAGGCGATGGCCGATTCAGAAAAGTAGCCGCTTATGCCAGCCAAGACATTCTTGAAAAACAACAGTCGAAAAATATCCAGGCGCGATCTGTTGAAGGCGGGAACCGTAGCAGCCATTACTGCTGCTATTCCTGCCGGCGACGTTCGTTCTGCGCCGCCAACGCTTGTAGCACGGTTTGGTTCAGCCACGATAAAGGCGGGTACGCGCAGTTTAGATTTGCCGATCTGGGGATATGATGGTGAATCACCAGGTCGCCCGCTCTTTGTCAACCAGGGTGGGATAATCGACCTTTCCTTGTCCAACCAGTTGTTGGAGGATACCAGCATCCACTGGCATGGAATTCGCACACCGAACAAGATGGATGGTGTGCCTTTTGTGACGCAAAAGGCGGTGCCGCCAGGCGGTCATTTTCAGTATCGATTTGCCTGCGAGGATGCAGGTACCTACTGGTATCACCCGCACGCCAATTCAGCGGAACAAATCGGTCGCGGCCTGTTTGGGCCCCTGATTGTATGGGAAGAAAAACCTCTGCCCGTTGATCGGGAGTTGGTCTGGATGGTCGCCGACTGGCTTATTGGCAAGGATGACAAGGTTTCGCACAACTATGCCCAAATGCATGACAACAGCCATGCTGGGCGCTTTGGTAATCTGATCACCGTGAACGGTCAACACCGACCTGCCATCGATGCACAGCCAGGGGAGCGTATCCGCCTGCGCATTATCAATGCGGCTTCCGCACGCATATTGTCTTTTGATTTTCCTGGCTTGAGCGGCTGGTGGATCGCCCTGGACGGGCAGCCGATCCAACCCCGTGGTCTGGGTGGCAATCCCTTATATATTCCGCCGGGCGGGCGGGCCGACCTGGTGTTGGACGTTCCCATCGAGGCTAAGTCCGGCGCAGTCTTTGGCGTGGCAGATGCGACCTATCGCAATCAGCGAAACAAATTGGCGTCATTCAGGATCAGCGGCAAACAGGTTCGAAGCACGGCATTGGCAGCCCCAAAAAAGATGGCCGACAACCCACACAGCCAACCAATCCTGGATGGCGCGAACCTGAAGACCGTGACATTTGAAGGCGGCGCCATGGGCGGCTTGCGTTCAGCCATGCTGGACGACAAACAAATGCCCCTGCGTCAGTTGGCGGGCAAGGGCGTTGTCTGGGCCACCAATGGAAAAATCTGGTCGTCGCTGGAAGAAATCGCCCGACAGGACAAATTGTTCAATCTTGATCTGGGCAAAACTTATGTCTTCCGTTTGCAAAACAAGACGGCTTTCCCGCACCCCATTCATCTGCATGGCCATTCATTTCAAGTCATCGCCGTGAACGGTAAAAAAAAAGCCGTACCAGAATGGCGCGATACGGTGCTGGTTTTTCCCGATGAAAAAGTCGACATCGCCTTTGTTGCCGATAACCCCGGCGACTGGCTGATGCATTGTCATGTTCTGGGTCACGTCACCGCTGGGATGATCGCGGCGGTTCGGGTAGGTTGACCATTTTATTCAGGAGCAATTGTTTTGAAAAAACTATTTGTAGCGGCCATTTTGTCATTCTTGGTTTTACCCGTCGTGGTTTCAGCCCATGACGATAAAGACCCTCGTCATATCGCCATGACAACCCTGGGCAAAAATATGAAGGCCATCAAACGGGGTTTAAAGGCCGGTCAGATCACACCCGATATGCACAAACAAGCCGAAGAAATCCAGGCCATTGCCAAGTCACTGACCAACCTGTTTCCTGCAGGTGAACAAAAACAAGACAGTCGCGCCAAACCAGAGATCTGGTCGGATGCAGCTGGCTTCAACAAATCCAATCAGAGATTTGTGCTAGCCGCGGCTGCCTTAAGCCAAGCGTTGAAATCCAATGATGTGTCCGCTGGGCAGGCGTCGCAAAAGCGGACCGGCAAGACCTGTGGAAGTTGCCACAAGGCCTATCGGCTACCGAAGAAATAAGGCCCCAGCGGCGGGAGCCGATCTAGTGCGCCTCGCCCCAGTTATCGCCAACTCCGCAATCGACGATCAACGGCACGCTTAAATGGGCGGCTGACTCCATGACTTGTTTAACAACTTTGGTCGTTTGCTCGACTTCGGCTTCTGGCACTTCGAACAACAATTCATCATGCACTTGTAGCATCATGGTGGCCTTCAGGTTGGCTTTGTCCAGTGCACCGGGCACGCGGATCATGGCGCGTTTGATGACGTCGGCGGCGGCCCCCTGAAGCGGTGCGTTGATGGCGGCGCGTTCGTTGAAAGCGCGCTTGGCCCCGTTTTTGTCATTGATGCCTTCCAGGTGACAGCGCCGGCCAAAAATAGTTTCCACATAGCCATGTTCACGACAGAAGGCCTTGGTGTCTTCCATATAAGCGCGGATGCCTGGATATTGTTCGAAGTAAGTTTCGATATAAGCCTTGGCGTCGCGCTGGCCGATGCCCAGTTGCCGGGCCAGACCAAAGGGGCTGATGCCATAGACAATACCAAAGTTTATGGCCTTGGCCCGACGACGGGTTTCACCGTCGATATCGTCCACCGGAATGCCAAAGACCTGGCTGGCCGTCAAAGCGTGAATATCAACGCCATCCTTGAAGGCCTGGCGCAGGCTGTCCATATCGGCCACATGAGCCAACAGGCGTAATTCAATTTGTGAATAATCCGCCGCCAGCAATTTATGACCTTCTTTGGCCACAAAGGCTTCGCGGATTTTGCGGCCTTCCTCGGTGCGGACAGGGATATTTTGCAGGTTGGGATCGGTAGACGCCAGACGCCCCGTTGCCGCCCCGGCCATGGCATAGGATGTATGCACCCGGCCTGTATCCGGATTGATGCTTTCTTGCAGGGCATCCGTATAGGTGCTTTTTAACTTGGCATAATGACGCCAGGCCAAAATCTTCACCGGCAGCTCGTACCCATCACTGGCGAGGCCATCCAGCACATCGGCATCCGTACTCCAGGCACCGGTCTTGGATGATTTTTTACCGCCGGGCAAACCCATTTCATCGAACAAGATTTCGCCTAGTTGTTTGGGCGACGCAATGTTGAATTCGCGGCCTGCCAGTTGATGAATTTCAGCTTCCAGGTCAACCATGCGCCTTGCAAAATCCGTCGACAGGTCCGACAAGACCTTGGCATCAACCTTGACCCCGGCCATTTCCATTTGCAGCAGCACAGGTGACAGGGGCCGTTCCATGGTTTCGTAAACCGTCACCATTTTATCCTGTGCCAGGCGCGGTTTCAGCACCTGGTGCAGACGTAAGGTAATGTCAGCATCTTCAGCGGCATAACGCACGGCCTCGTCCAGTGGGACCTGGTCAAAGGTGATCTGTTTTTTGCCTGTGCCGACAACTTCCTTGAAAGGCACAGGTACGATATCCAGGTGCAGCTTCGACAGGGCGTCCATGCCGTGACCATGACTGCCTGCATCCAGCACGAAGGACAACAGCATTGTATCATCCATGGGCCGTATCGCCACGCCATGGCGCGACAGTATCATGGCATCATATTTGATATTCTGGCCGATCTTCAGCACAGCCGGATCTTCCAGCATCGGCTTTAGTATCACCAACGCCTCATCGATGTTGATTTGGTCTGGCGCGTCCGGCATGTCCTCAGCAGGCTCGCCCAAATCAAAGCTGCCTTGCGCCACGCCTGCGGCACCGCCCACCGTATGGGCCAGGGGAATATAACAGGCCTCGCCCGCCTTGACCGACAGGGAGACGCCCACCAAATCAACCTGCATGGCATCCAGCCCGGTGGTTTCCGTATCGACCGCCACATAGCCCGTTTCGTAAGCCCGCGCGACCCAGTCTTTCAGATCATCCACAGTTTGCACGGCGACATAGTTGCTGTCCGCCGGGGCCGGGGCTTTTTCTGCCTGGGGCACTGCCGCATCACTGGATTGCGGCGCGGCGATTTCCGGAAGCTCAACGTCCAGATCGCCATAACGTGACTTCAGGCGCTGCGCCAGTTTGTCGAATTCGTTGAAAGCGAGAAAAGTGAACAGTTCTACCGGGTCGGGAGCCCGCAAAACCATGGCGTCGATGCCATCTTCCACGGGCACATCCTGCTTCAGGGTCACTAGGTCACGGCTGATTCGGGCCTGGTCGGCAAATTCGATCAGATTTTCCCGGCGCTTGTTCTGTTTGATTTCGCCGGCTCGGTCCAGTACGGCATCAAGATCACCATATTCATTTATTAACAGAGCGGCCGTTTTAAGACCGATGCCTGGTACGCCCGGTACATTGTCAGCACTGTCCCCGGCCAGGGCCTGGACATCGATCACCCGGTCCGGACCGACACCAAATTTTTCTAAAACTTCGTCGGGTCCGATACGGCGCTGTTTCATGGGATCAAGCATGGTGATGCCGTCACTCACCATTTGCATCAGGTCCTTGTCGGATGAAACGATGACAACTTCATAGCCTTCCTCGCGCGCCATGCGGGCATAGGTGGCGATCAGGTCATCGGCCTCGAACCCGTCCATTTCCCAGGTGGCTACATTGAAGGCCTTTGTGGCCTCGCGAAACAGCGGGAATTGCGGGATCAAATCTTCTGGCGCGGGCGGGCGGTGGGCTTTGTATTCAGGATAAAAATCACTACGGAAGGTTTTGCGCGCGGTATCAAAAATCACCGCCATATGGCCACTGTCTTCTTCCGCCGTAATGTCGTCCACCAGTTTGTTCAGCATATTACAAAAGCCGGACACGGCGCCCACGGGCGTGCCATCATGCTTGCGCGTCAGCGGCGGCAATGCATAGTACGCGCGAAAAATATAACCCGAGCCGTCAACCAGATAGACCCGACCTTTTTCGCCGACACTTCCCCCCGTCGTTGCCATCAGTGACCAGAATCCGCAGTAGCGCCCGCCTTGAGTTCAAAATGCAAACCACAATAGCCACAGTCCACCTGGCTGGATTTATCCAGAGTCAGCTGTACTCTTGGATGACCCAAGCCACCGCCACCGCCGTCGCAAGAAAAGGTGGCCTGTTCGACCAGAACGGTTTTGACTTTAGTATCTGCGGCGGCATCAGACATGAATTTTGGCTTTCCTCTGGAGTTTGACGAGAATTAGGATGGCTTGTCAGCCTTGCACCAATCATACGCCTGTGGGACCTGCATTTAAACATGCCAGCAGAGATTCTTGACTTGTAATGAGCTGATTGCTAAACCGGCGGCCTGCCCGCATATTTCTGCGTGGTTTCCCGCTTTCCAGACTGGAATTTCAAGTGACAGATATGTCCAACCCTCAGGATTTGCCCGACCTGGCGATCTCCGTGCGTGGTCTCAGCAAGTCCTATAAGGGCAGCACCATGAAGCGCCCGGCCTTGGACGCTATTGATCTGGACATTCCACGCGGTTCGTTCTTTGGCCTGCTGGGTCCCAATGGGGCCGGGAAATCGACTTTCATCAATATTCTAGCCGGTCTGGTGCTGAAATCCTCGGGCACGGCTGCAATCTGGGGTGCTGATATAGACAGCGACACGCGCAGGGCGCGCTCGGCCATCGGTGTAGTGCCGCAGGAGCTGAATATTGATCCCTTTTTCACCGCTCGCGAAGCGCTGGATTTTCAGGCCGGTATGTATGGTGTACCACGCGCTGAACGGCGCACGGCTGAAATCCTTGAGGCCGTGCATCTGACGGAAAAGGCCGACTCCTATGCCAGAACATTGTCTGGCGGTATGCGCCGACGTCTTCTGGTCGCCAAATCCCTGGCCCACAACCCCCCAGTGCTGGTCCTGGACGAGCCCACAGCCGGGGTAGATGTGGAACTGCGACATCAGCTTTGGTCCTATATCCGCGAACTGAACACGGCCGGCGTCACCGTCGTGTTGACCACCCATTATCTGGAAGAAGCCGAGGAACTGTGTGACCGCATCGCCATTATCAATCACGGCAAACTGGTGGCCTGTGACAGCACCAAGGCCCTGGTCGCGCGTCTCGACAAAAAGAGCCTGACCATCAATATTGGCGAAGACATTCCGGAAATTCCTGAAGCACTTGCCAAATATGACGTGGAAATCCTGCCCTTCCACCGCCTGGCCATCCGCTATCAGCCCAGCCAGACCCAGGTCGCCGAAGTCCTCGCCGCCGTGCAAACGGCAGGCCTGACGATCCACGACCTCAGCACTGAAGAAAGTGATCTGGAAGACCTCTTTTTGCACATCACCGGCGGCGGCGGTTTTTAGCCAGGTTTTTTTGACAAGTATTTTGTGACATCGCAGGGTTTGCACGTTCCCCCCGCATCCGCTATGTTCCCGCCATAAGCACCCGTAGCTCAGCTGGATAGAGCGCTGCCCTCCGAAGGCAGAGGTCGTGAGTTCGAATCTCGCCGGGTGCACCAATTATATCAATAAAATCAATTGTTTATGGTGGCGCGACAAATCGCTCGCTGGACCGCCGCCACCTGGGGCACCTATAGGGCACCCTGCGAAGTATTTTCAAAACATTTGTCGCCACTGCGACCAAACGCCGTGTTGTAGAGCTTTAGGCCCGACAATAAGTATAAAGGCGTGCCAATTGGCTTTCTGAACAGATGTTGCGTTTGATCGCCAATGCTTCTGAAAACCGATCCTCAGGACGATGGCACATAACAGCAGCGGTTATCCAAACAGCCCAGTACCAGCTAAACCAACCTGACGCCGCCTTGGCTTGATTGGCTTCAACATCAATCGCGCCATATGCTCGCGCATACTGATCCGGTCAGCACCAGGAACAACAAGCTGCTTGCCTTCGGCCTTGAACATCTGGCGCTTTGGCCGTTCTGTGCCTGGGATGATGTATTGGCGGCCTTCTGCTGAAAACTCGGCTGGTGTCATTGTCTATATCCTTGAATAATAGTTGCTTCTATGCAGCTTATTGATGTTATCACCAACAGGAGGCTGGGGTCATGCCATTTGATGTCGTTGTGAAGATTGTCATGGAAGTTTTGAGGACAATCTTTAACAGCTAGCCGGCTATTTGACGGCCAATGCAGCGAAAGGCTTCCTAGCTGAACTCGGCGGGCTTTCACTATGCCCCAAAAACAACGCCACAGCGCACATAGCTTCCCTTCGCAATAACCACTCGCCTGATCGCCATTGCCGCTGAAGCGCATTCCTCAAGACGATGAAGCAGGCATATGATAACGCCGCCATTTGTTAAACGATGTCCGTTTAGCCCTCCAGAGCGGAAGTGTATTGGCAGTGCGCAGTTAGTCTCGAATTAGCCAAAAGCGGAAAAAAATATGCGCAATCGGCTTAGCATCTCATGACTGTCTACGGTTATACGATCTAAATCTTCGCGGCCTTCAATTCATCGAGAAACATTCGCACGGTACTGAGCCTTCGGGCGCCTTTGCGGTGGTATAAGTATAGCGGTACGTCGGTGATAGGATGTTTGATTTTGATCGCACGAAGGTTCCGTTCGACAGATAACGCAGCGACGTGGTGAGAGGGAAGATAGCCGAGATATAGGCCTGACTCGACAAGAACAGTGATCGCCTCAATGTCATTAGCGACGGCACCTCGAACAAGTCCGAGGCTTTCAGCTATATCATCCGTATGCGAACGGTGTTCACGGGCGACGTATTTCTGCTCGTGAAGACTCGACGGGTTTAACTCTGCCTCTTCCATCTCGTAAAAAGGATGACCACGACCACAAAATAAATGGTGCTTCTCAGTGTAGACGACAAACCGTTCGAGTTCTGGATGATCACGGTCGTGGGCAGTAATGCCAATATGAATGTGTCCATCAAGGACCGCCCGACATATTTCCCGTGATGGCATCACATTATACCCAACATCGAGTTCAGGTGCTTTTCTATTGATGCGCCGGATCACCTGGCCAAGGCTGATATTGGTATTGGTGAGGACGTGATTGATTGCCCCGATACGCAACTGGCCGACAGCACGGTCTCTGATTTCATCAATGCGGTCTTCGAAATCCTCGATGGTCCGTAATAAATCACATGCCAAACGATATACTGATTCACCTTCCTTGGTCATTGAGAAGCCACCCCGGCCGCGATCGCATAACCGCAAACCTAAGCGAATTTCCAAATCTTTAAGCTGGCGGCTGACAGTAGAGACGTCGACATTGAGCTTGGTAGCCGCTAGAGACACGCCGTTACAATCTACAACTGCGCGGAATACACCAAGACAATGGATGTCCGAAGTCCGTACAGGTGGATTGTTAGATGTGCGTGTCCGCTTGTTCATACTTGTATAAATAACCAAATGAACTTTGATCGTCTACGCTTTAAATAATCGCCGGGTTTTCACAAGCTGCATGCTTGAAATAATTCAACGCATCAGCTCAGCGCCACGCGCCCGATTTGGAGAGTCAACAATGACAACTGAACTCACGGTTCCACCACGCAAAGAATTTCAGAGCTTCCACGACCTCCCCATCGTTACCGATCTCGACAACATCGAAGCTGACGTTGCCATCCTCGGCATTCCGTTCAGCGATCCTTACTCGATGGAAGAAGTCACCAATGATCAGACCAACGCCCCGACATCCATCCGGCGTTTCTGCCAACGCGCGCTCAGAGGCATTGAGCGTTGGGATTTCGATGTTGGTGGACAGATATTTGACGGCAAGGACATTCGCGTAGTCGACGTGGGCGATATCCCCGGTGACCCGAGGGATATGGGCAGTCATTACAAAAAAGCTGAGCAGGTTGTCCGAAAACTTTTGGCCAAGAATGTTATGCCAATTGTTCTTGGTGGTGATCACGGCATTCCTATCCCGGTCATGCGAGCCTATGAGGGCCAGGGACCGATTACATTGGTTCACATTGACGCTCATCTGGATTGGCGCGATGATGTGAACGGTGTTCGCGAGGGATATTCCAGCCCTATACGCCGGGCAGCCGAAATGGATCATTTTGAGGAAATCTTCCAAATTGGCTTACGTTCTGCAGGCAGTGCGCGGCCAGAGGAAGTAGAAGCTGCATTGGCTTACGGTGCACACTTAATCCCTGACGTGGAACTTCAACGGATCGGGATGCAGGCAGTTTTGGATCGCATCCCTGATGGCGGTAAATACTACCTTACCATTGATGCAGACGGTGTTGACCCGACCATCATGCCAGCCGTCGCCGGGCCGGCACCTGGCGGCGTTACATATGACCAAATGCGCATGTTGATCCATGGTCTGGTAGATAAAGGGCGTGTGGTTGGCATGGATATCGTCGAGATTACACCGAAACGTGACATCAACGGGATTACTGCGATCACAGCGGGACGTTTTATCTGTAATCTCATTGGAAAAGCTGTCAGAGCTGGATACTTCGATAAACGATCTGTTTAAAGATTAGTTTAAAGACCAGTGTGAGGGTGAATAATGGTATCCAATTCAATTATTCAATGCCTCTCAGAAGGCGCAACATCCATAGAATTTGATGGTATTCCAAAGCGAATATTGTCCATCGCCAAACGGTGTATCATAGATGTTAGCGCTGTTACTCTTGCTGGTGCCCAGACGGAGACGGCCAAGAACGTCCAGACTCTTGTGCAAGAGAACTACGGCGTTGGCCAATGCAGCGTCATCGGAACCGAGTGTCAAATAACGGCACCCGGTGCCGCTCTAGCGAATGGCACAGCGGCGCATGTTCTGGATTTCGATGACAATGCTTATGCAGGAATCGTCCATGGCACCGCTGCTATTTTTCCTGCCGTTTTAGCAACAGCCCAGCAGCGCGGCGCTTCGGGTCAAGACCTACTTCGCGGGCTTGTTGCTGGGCTTGAAGTAGAATTTGCACTTGGGCAAGCGCTCACACATTCGATATATGAAAAAGGTTGGTGGACAACCTCGGTACTGGGTGCCATTGGTGCTGCAGTTGGCGCCTCCTGCACGGCCGGTTATGACACGGACACTACAGCGCGGGCGTTGGCATTGGCGACGGTTGGCACTGGTGGGCTGCGAGCTGTGCGCGGAACAAGTGCAAAGCCGTATCACTGTGGTCGGGCTGCTGAAAGCGGTGTTATGGCTGTGGCGCTAGCGGCTAACGGGGCGACAGCACCGATGGATGCATTCGAAGACCGAAACGGTTTTCTTCATGTTTATAATGATTCGATATTTGACAAAAAGTTCATTGAACAAATTGGTCATGCTTTTGGCATGGAAACACCGGGTATAGATATCAAACGTTTCCCCGTATGTTATGCAAGTCACGCAGCGGTGGAGGCAGTGGGAAACATTATGTTCACCAACGAGTTGACCGATGATGAGGTCCGTTCAGTCGTTTGCTTTGTCCCGTCAATTGTCGCGTTGAATTTGACCTATCCGCGACCCTCAACAGGAACGGAAGCGCAATTCAGCCTGGAGTTCGCTGTTGCAGCCATGGTTCTATATCGCAACCTCACCTTGGATCATCTAAATATTGATATTGTTCAGTCATCAGAAATGCGGCGCACAATTGAAAAAATCGAGATGCGTGTATGCGATCTTGAATCCATACAAAAAGAACCAGCTGGTGTTTTACCGGAATGGGCCAAGGTTACGCTTACCACGATCAAGGGCGATGAGCATGAAGTATTCATCGGATCACCTACGGGTTCCGCAGCAAACCCAATACCAGATGCGGAACTCGAGGCCAAGTTTCTGGCATGTGCAAATCATGCCGGAGGAATGGACGATGCCCCCAGCTTACTTGGTAGATTGAAAGCCATTGAACACATTAACGATATGCGGGCGCTTTATTGAGTAAAACCGGCATTTCTTTAAACTTGCATATATATGCAAGTTTAATTGAGCAGCGGCCTATTTTAACTTTTTGCGCCATCAATGAAATTATAGCTAGGCACGGACGATCTATCTATCTTAATGCAGAAGGAAGATACGAATCGGACTGCTTTAAAGTTTGACTTTATAAACCGAACAGGGATTAAAATTATGTTTAGCAGTATCCGAAATATTTCCATTTTGCGGGCAACTACTGTTGCTGCAGTATGTGCCTTCGCCATTTCCATTCCAGGAGTTGCATCGGCTGATGGCCTTCTCGCCAAAATCAAGAAGGACGGCAAATTCAACGTTGCAACCGAAGCCGCTTATGAGCCATACGAATTCATGAAAGACGGCAAGATTGTCGGTTATAGTAAACAAATTCTGAACCACGTTGTCGCTGATTTAGGTGTGAACCTGAACCAACTGGATCTTCCATTCCAGGGCATTTTACCGGGTCTTCTTGCCAATAAGTACGATTTCGTCGCGACTTCAGTTTCCATTAACGCCAAGCGCGCGAAAAAATATGCTTACACACGTCCAGTTGGCACCAACCAGAATGTGGTTCTGGTACGTGTCAAAGAAGACCGCATCAAATCCAGCGATGACCTTGCAGGTATGGTCGTTGCCACCCAACTTGCATCTTCCATGGAACCCGTTGCCAAAGAGCATTCGGCAAAGCTTAAAGCTGACGGAAAGAAAGGTTACGGGGATTTAAAACTCTTCCAGGCCATCCCCGAAACAATCGTAGCACTGGCATCGTCTCAAGTTGATGCGGTCATTGTCGGTTCCGTACAAGCAGCCGTCGCGCTCAAGAAGCGCCCGGGAACCTTCAAGATTGTCTCCAAGTTGGGAAACCCGCGCTATCTCGCTTGGGTAGCTCGTCCTGCAGACAAGGATTTACGCGACTACATGAATGTACAGATCGGCAAACTGGTAGCCAGTGGCAAGATCGCCGAATGGCAGAAAGAATGGTTCGGTTTCGAGATGGATATGCCTAGTGAAGGCTATCTTCCCGAAGGCGCACAGTAATCCTCCCTGGATGAAGGACGGCAACTGGCGCTTCGCGACAAAAAGCGCCAGTTGCCGCGCCTCTCCAATAACCCGGAGAGATCGTCATGGATTTTGACTTTGCTGGAATTACGCCGCACCTGCCGGCGTTCGTGCAGGGCGCGTTTGTTACCCTCGGGGTGTCAATACCCGGTGCGCTACTAGGCATCGTCGTTGGCTTGGTACTGGTTGCCGGGCAGCGGGCACCGATTGCTCCGGTTCGGTGGGCATCATCGACATATGTGAGCTTTATCCGTGGCACGCCGTTGCTGGTTCAAATTTTCTTTGTTTATTACGCTTTGCCGGGACTGTTTGGTTTTAATATTCCAGCCTACTTCGCTGGCGTTCTCGCGCTATGCTTGAACAGTGGTGCATTTGTTACCGAGATTTTACGCGCCGGTCTCAGCAGTTTGCCATTAGGCCAATGGGACGCCGCAAAATCGGTCGGGCTTTCACGTTACAAAACCTGGCGTTTTGTCATCCTGCCGCAGCTGTTTTATCGAATTTTACCGCCTTTGACGAACGAGTTCACCATGGTGGTAAAGGCTACGCCGCTGTTATCTGTCATCACCGTTGTTGAAATCACCAGAACAGCGCAGCACGTCATGAATGAAACCTTTCGGCCTGTTGAGGCGTTTGTTGTCGCAGCCATATTCTATTTCGTCATGTTATTCAGCCTAAGTCGGGCAACCCGCAAGTTGGAAACCTGGGCGGAGGCATACAGAGCATGAGTTTCGATTTTCAGTTGATCTACGAAAGCTGGCCGCTGTTCGTAAAAGGAATAGCCGTCACCATCTTCATTTCATTGATTTCCATTTCCGTGAGTTTCTTCATTGGCGTTGCCGTTGCACTTATGCGCCTGACTGAGAAACGCATACCGGTCCTTATTGCCGTTTCTTACATTGAATTGATTCGCAACACGCCGTTTTTGATCCAGGTATATATTGCATTCTTCGTTCTACCCGCTGTTGGAATACGAATGGAGGCGATGACTGCCGGTATTGTCTGTCTCGCCGTCTACGGCGGGGCCTATTTCGCCGAAAACATTCGTGGCGCAATTCTGGCCATTCCGCGTGGTCAAGAGGAGGCTGCGAAAGCACTAGGTCTTAGCTATTGGAAAATCCAGCGGAAGGTCATATTTCCGCAAATGCTCGGTTACTTGATTCCCACAACCACCAATTTGACCTTATCGCTGATCAAGGATACCGCCATCTTATCGGTTATTACGGTGCCAGAGTTGACCTATATGGCTCAAGTTATGATTGGCGAAGCTTTTGCGCCTGTCGAAGGGTTCACCGTAATCGCTTTGATGTATTGGGGACTCAACTCAATTGTCGCTGCTGCTGCTCGAAAGTGGGAGTATCACAGTTGCAGGCACTTAAGGGTAAACGCAGACAGTTCGGAAAAAGTTGTCGTCGCTGTTTTACCTGAAACACGCTGATATGAGTATCGCGGCAACAACAACGGGAGCACGACCATGACACAAGAAACAGAAACACTCGCCGTGAAGATGGAAGCCGTCAGTAAGTGGTATGGCACATTTCAGGTGCTGAAAGAAATTGACCTGTCCGTTAAGCGCCAAGAACGGATTGTTGTTTGCGGTCCGTCAGGCTCTGGAAAATCAACTTTGATACGATGTATCAATCTGTTGGAGGAGTATCAGGTAGGGCAGATAACCGTTGATGGCCGAGTCTTGTCGCCTGAAATTAAAAATGCTGAATCCGTGCGTCAGGAAGTTGGTATGGTTTTCCAACAATTCAATTTATTTCCACATTTGACTGTTCTTGAAAATTGCACACTGGCTCCGACTGAAGCGCGCGGTACACCGCTTGCCGAAGCCAATGAAACAGCGATGAAATTTCTTGAGAAAGTCCGCATTCCGGAACAGTCAGGAAAATATCCAAGCCAGCTTTCCGGCGGTCAACAGCAACGCGTTGCCATTGCGCGAAGCCTTTGCATGAACCCAAAGATGATGCTCTTTGATGAGCCAACTTCGGCCCTCGATCCAGAGATGATTTCTGAAGTGCTTGATGTGATGATTGATCTCGCAGAATCGGGAATGACGATGATCTGTGTGACGCATGAGATGGGATTCGCGAGACAAGTAGCCGACCGTGTCATCTTTATGGATGCCGGTGAGATCGTTGAGCAGGCGGATCCGGAAACGTTTTTCGGCAACCCACAATCAACCCGGACCAAGAAATTCCTAGGCCAGGTGCTTGCTCACTGACACTTACTGCTAAAGGCATCTCAACCAATTGCCTCCTTGGGTCTGACCTATAACTGAGTTTGGTAAAAAGCTCACTGATAACTCCTCCATAGTAACCAAGTCCGCTCCGGGTCCAGACTGTGTAAAAACGAGATGCATGATACGATTCTCCCATAGTTTTAGCGGGAGGGATTTATGAAGCGTTTTGTTGAAGGTGAAGACCGCAACCAGAGCACTTTGTTTCCCGAACGACTTGATGATTATGTTGGCGAGAACAATACCGTTCGCGTTGTCGATGTCTTTGTTGATGAACTCGATCTGGGCGGTTTGGGTTTTGGCAGGGTTGAGCCTCTGGCAACGGGCAGACCGAGTTATCACCCTTCGGTTTTGCTCAAGCTCTATATCTATGGCTACCTGAACCGGATTCAATCGAGCCGTCGATTGGAGCGCGAAGCCGGGCGCAATGTAGAAGTGATGTGGCTAACCGGTCGCCTGGCACCAGATCACAAGACGATAGCCAACTTCCGTAAAGACAATGGTCCTGCGATCCGTAAAGTCTGTGCCCAATTTGTTGGCCTGTGTCGCCAGCTTAATCTGTTCGCAGATGCCAGCGTGGCGATTGACGGCAGTAAGTTCAAGGCCGTCAACACGCGCGACAAGAACTTCACGCGGGGTAAGGTGAAACGTCGCATGGATCAGATTGAGGAAAGTGTTGCGCGCTACCTGCATCAACTGGATAGCGCCGACCGGCAAGAGCCTTCTCGTGCGCGAACGACAACGACGGAACGCTTGAACGAAAAAATCGAGACGCTCAAAGATGAGATGCACCGCTTGCAAAATCTTGAAACCCGGATGCTTGCAACACCTGGCCAGCAGATATCCCTGACGGATCCTGATGCCAGATCAATGGCGACGAGTGGCCGGGGTAGCGGCATGGTCGCTTACAATGTGCAATCCGCCGTGGATACAAAACATCATCTGATCGTCGCCCATGAGGTTACCAACTCTGGCTCCGACCGCTCTCAACTCGCCACTATGGCGAAGCAGGTGAAAGCAGCTCTCAAGACAGACAAGCTCGATGTTGTTGCCGACCGGGGCTACTTCAACAGTTCAGAAATTCTGGCCTGTGAGGAAGCCGGTATTACAGTTACGCTTCCCAAACCCATGACCTCGAGCAACCGGATCAGGGGTCGCTTTGTCAAACAGGACTTTATCTATCTGACCGCGGATGATGTTTATCGGTGCCCGGCTGGCGAGCACCTGACTTACCACTTCACCAGCGTCGAAAAGGGCCTGACATTATACCGGTACTGGACCACCGCCTGCCGAACCTGCACCATCAAGGATCAATGTACTTCTGGCAAAGAGCGCCGGATTACCCGCTGGGAACATGAACGTGTTCTTGAAGCCGTTCAGCAGCGGCTCGACGAACATCCTGAGAGAATGCGCCAGCGCCGCGAGACTGTCGAACACCCCTTCGGCACGATCAAGTCTTGGATGGGCTATACCCACTTCCAGATGAAAACGCTAAAGCATGTCGGCACCGAGATGGCGCTGCATGTGCTGTCCTACAATCTCAAGCGCGTCATGAAGATCATGGGGGCAGCCACGCTGATCGCTGCGATGAGGGCAGCATAGGAGGTTGTCAGCGTCATTTTGCGCCCGATCCGAGTCAAATCCCTGTACAAACCGATGTACCAGGATCAGACACCTACTTCAGGCGCAAAAACCACAAAACCGCAATATCGACCACCCAAAACGACAAGACCTCTCACCGCCGATGGCACTGAACGTTTTGACACAGCCTGGACCCGGAACGGACTCTCAGCGGATCATACTGCGCGAATGGCCGAATTCTTTAAAATCGATCACAAAATATTTCGCTAGTTGGAATTATCATAAGAATGCTAGCTGTATATTGAATAACTTGAATATAATGTATTTACATTGCGGGGTGTCTGCCCGCAAACTTATCGGAATGCACAATTTTCCCGGACAATTTGAACACACAGAAGGTTTCCGATATCCATAGAGATGATTTTGGAAAGTTTAGTCATGGGTTTTCCGGGGAAAGCCGAATTTGTTAATTTGTCCGATAAACCGGATCTAAGAGGGAGAGTGTAAATGAACAGAAGTGTTGCAGTGCTGGCCATTTTCGGAGTCTTGCTGAGTTCTCATGTTGCCCTGTCACAGGCCAAAACGGATTACACGGTGGTCGTTCAGGATTACGTGGATTTTCCCCCGTACTCGGCGTACAAGGACAAAAAATATTCAGGATTCAACAGAGAACTTCTTGATCTATTTGCAACGTCAAAAGGTTACAAATTCAAATACGTGGCATTCCCCGTCAAAAGGCTGTTTTTTGAGTTTGTAAACGGCGTTGGCGATATGAAGTACCCCGACAATCCAAAATGGGCGCTTCACGTTAAGAAAGATGCCCCGATCGTCTACAGTGATGCGGTCGTTCAATACATCGATGGCGTGATGGTGCTGCCATCTAACAAGGGGAACAATATTGATTCAGTCAAGAACCTTGGCGTTGTCGCCGGTTGGACGCCGTGGGTTTACATGAAGCGGAAAAAGGCA